>ERZ808275.50-NODE-50-length-79464-cov-4.677266_pt1 | contig 79464 bp, 78 predicted proteins | sample MGYA00520894_ERZ808275 | MGnify/ENA primary metagenome ERZ808275 (study PRJEB31516, sample SAMN03275598) | gut metagenome | biome: mammalia-associated habitat; material: feces | host: Papio cynocephalus | place: Kenya | collected 2012-08-03 ... | reverse complement strand
CTTGGGCAAGAAGATTTGCTGACTACAAACGTGCTTGGTTAATCTTAATGGATAATGACAGAATTATGAAATTGCTTAACAGCAACAAAATTCAAATTATCTTCGCTGGTAAATTCCACCCAGATGATGTTATGGGTAGAGAAATGTTCAACAAATTGTTGAACCGTTCACACTCAATGAAGAACGTAGTTGTATTACCAGGTTATGAATTACAATTAAGTAAGAGATTAAAAATGGGTACTGATGTATGGTTGAATACACCATTAAGACCATTTGAGGCATCTGGTACATCAGGTATGAGTGCAAATGCTAATGGTGCTTTACACTTATCTATCTATGATGGTTGGACAGTTGAAGGTACATTCAATGGTATCAACGGTTACTCTGTTGAGTACGAAGGACTTGATGACGATATTCCATGGGAAGAAAGACATTGGAAAGATCATGAATATATCATGAACACTATCGAAAACGAAATCATTCCTACATACTACGAAAACAAAGAAGAATGGGCTAGAATGATGCGTCAAGCTATCAGAACAGCTGAAGCATACTTCAACTCAGACCGTATGGTTATTGAATACTATAACAGAATTTATCGTTCAATCGCTCACGGTGACATCAGCGATACTGATGATAAAAAAGAAAAGAAATATATCAATACAAAACCAACATTTGATGCTTGGAAATACGCTAACATCAAATAGGATAATTTCTTATAAAACAAAAAATGGCGGAACAAGATTTTCTTGTTCCGCCATTTTATTATGAGGCGAAGCCTTTAATCTTCGCCTATATATATCATTTTTCTAGAATTATTTCATCAGGATTTAAATACCAAGATGGATAAATTTCAAGTGGTATTAAAACAGCGTTTGCATTATTTGTACTAAATTTTAAAGTTGAATTTGAGCCTTTCATTTTGACTTCAAAATCTTTTGTTATAGGACTTCTAAATTCAACAAGTTGCAATTTACCTTTAAAAGTATCCTCGTAAATATTTTCAGAAACCTTTTTCAATTCAATATTGTCAATATTATTTGCCCAGCTTTGTGGAAGTTGTTTCAAGTCTTTGTTTCCTAAAATTTCATCAATCATTTGCAAATCTTGTTTTGAGTATGAGTGTTTAATATCTTTATCAGTTTTTACAAAATAAATCAAACCTTTATCTTGAACAAGTTTGTAGTTATTTGTTAAAACCCATTTTATAATTTTATTTATTCTAAGCATAGGTAAAATTTCGTCGTGAACAATATTATTTGATTTTAGAATAATTATTCTAGGCGGATGTTTTTTAATTTGTTCTAGTGCAATATCTTCTTCTTTTTCGCTTGTAAAATTAAAATACGAAATCATATTACAAGGACTTTTTCTTTCAAGATAAAAATAATTTAGTCCTCTATTTGTTAAATCTAAGATATAATCATCTTTTGCAGAATTTTTATTAACAAAATTTCTCATATCTTCAATGTTTTGTTTTTGAACTTTGTTCATTTCAAAGTCACGACCTTGAGCAGAATTATCCCATTTGCCGTTGAAATTTAGTCCAATAAGAACTAAAAGCAAAATTGTAAAAACATATTTTGTATATTTTAGCCAAATTGATTTTGTAATCATAAATATAAAAGGTAAAAGGATTGTTATATATGCAATAGAAATGTATCTGATTCTTGAAAACATAATATAATCAATTCTTGTAAGTGCATAAATGCTTGATACAACTGCAAATAGTGTTGCGAAGGCATATACAAAAGTTAGTTGTAAGTTTTTGTTTTTAAAGGCTTTAAATCCCTCTAAAACAAAACAAGGTGTAGCTAAAAGAGCAAATAGTTTTATAAAGTTTGACCAAACCTCTGTCCCTTTGAAAACAGGAAAACCATTTGCATAAGATAATGTGTCAGATATTAAATGGTAATTGTATGCACCTACGATAAAATCTTTTAATAACATTTTAAAGAATAAGTAAGTTACTACAAGATATAAAATTTTTACCATTTGTTTGCGTTTTACAAGTTGATAGAACATGTAAATTGCAGGTGGAAATAATCCTATTGCAAAGAATATTCCCATAGGTAGCCAAAAAGCACTCATTAAAAATACTGCAATAATATACCATTGAAGCCAAAATACCGGTTTTTTGCTAAGCATTTCTTTTTTTAAAAATCCTAAGGTAATCAAAAAATATATATTGAAATAATAAAATGAATTTACTAAAATACCTGTAATAAAAATAGGTGTTTTAGAAAAAATTAAAAACCCTAAAAATAGTGATAATATTAGGTTTAAGTTATAAATTAAAGTTTCTGCAAGTAAAAAAGAATAGACTGTATATTCTCCAAAAACCTTATTTGCAACGTAACCTGAAAAAATATCGTTATATCCGTGAATCAGGTTTATATCTTGAAAAATTTTAAAACCTTGAAAATGTGTAAGGTAATATGTTCCAAATTTTTCTCCAAAATGGTAATCATCAATATTTACTGTTCCAAAATTATAAGAATGTCCAAAAACAAGTAACAGTAATGGAATTATAGCAAGTGGCGAAACTTTTTTATCTTTAAAAATAATCTTAAAATAAATGTCAGCGTTTGCTAAAACAATTAAAAATAAAACTATAAATAATAAAATTGGATATTCTGTTAAATTTCTACTTGGATAAAGCAAGAAATACATAAAGGTAGAAAGAGTTTGTAATATCTGTAAAATCTGAGGGTTTCCCTCTCTTAGAGGCAGTTTTATATCTTTTACAAAATCTTTTATTTCAAAAGTTGGTAAAACCTTTTTTAATACAAAAAAGCATAAGAAAAATATTGCTACGTAAATTCCATAAATAGCGTAATCAATGGATTTGTTGTAGTTTGCAAAAATGGTTGAACCGATTACAAGTTCTGATAAATTTGTACATTCATAAAATGAATATAAAATCTTGTATATAAAACAACTTAGCCCACATGAAATGACAATGCATAAGGCATAATTAATTATTAAACTGTTCATAGCCAATATCTTTTAAAATTCTTTTGTTTTTTCGCCAATTTTTTTCTAATTTTACGTAAAGTTCAAGATAAACTTTTTTCTCTAAAATTTCTTCAAGCTCTTTTCTTGCTTCCATACCAATTTTCTTTAAAAGAGAACCATTTTTACCAATCAAAATACCTTTTTGACTCTTTTGTTCGCAATAAATTACTGCATAAATTTTGTCGATATTTTCTTGTTCTTCGTAACGTTCAATTTTAACAAAAACAGAGTGTGGAATTTCGTCTTGAGTATTTAATAAAATCTTTTCTCTAATGATTTCTGTTGTAATAAATCTCATATTTTCATCTGTTACGGTATCATCATCAAAGAATTTTATACCTTCTGGAAGTTTTGAAAATAGTGTTGAAATAAGTTCATCAACATTTTTATTATTTAATGCAGAGATTTTTATTACAGGTAAATTTTTGCCAGCAAAAAGCTTTTTATATGTTTGAAGATTTTCTTCAATCTTTTCTTCAGAAGCTAATTTGTCAGTTTTATTCATAACAATATAAACAGGAGTTGTTGTTTGAAGAAGATTTTCGCTAATCCATTTGTCGCCTTTTCCAGCCTCTTCTGAACCATCTACCAAAAATAAAATCAAATCACTATCAGGTAGTGCAATTTTAGCCTCGTCTACAAGACATTCGCCAAAATCGTTCAAGGGTTTGTGAACTCCTGGAGTATCAATAAAAACTATTTGACCTCTATCGTCTGTAAAAATACCCTTGATGCGTTTTCTAGTTGTTTGAGCTTTGTCTGTTGCGATAACAATCTTTTGCCCAAGAATTGCATTCAAAAGTGTTGATTTACCTACGTTTGGTCGTCCTATTATTGTTACAAATCCGCTTTTCATATTTATAGGATACCATAAATTAAAAAAATATTTTATTTTTTTCTTTTAAATGCTAAAATCTAAATAAGGAGAGTTTAATTGAAAAATCCTCTAGCCAAAAGATTATTGATAGCATTTATACTACTAATTTTGCCTTTCGGCTTTATTGCTGAGGGTAAGGTTTCTGCTGTAAAAATTGACACAAGACCAATAACCTTAACGCCTGAGGAAAATTCTAAAGCAACTCAAACTCCAGTAGTTGAAAAAGCAACACCTGTGGAAATTAAAACTCAAAAAGTTGCAACAACACAAATTCAACAATCACAAACTCAGGCAAGACCTCAAACACAAAGAGTCGTTCCTAAAAAAAGAACAGTTCAAACAAGACCAGCAGTCTATAGAATACGTTCATCTTCAAGACCTGTTGCAACTCAAAGTGCTGTTAAAGAAACTCCTAAAAATCCACCTTTAGAGGTTTTGGATTTTGATGCAAATTATAATGTAGTTGGGGCAAATGATACTGATAGTTATTTAATTGTACCTATTGATAAAGAAAAATTAGCTAAAGAAAAGAAAAAAGCTGAATACGAAGATTTTACAAATACTTTGATGAAGGATTCACCAAAACCTTTAACAACAGGGTTAAAAATAAAAAGTAAATTTCATCAAAATTTAGGTGTAAAAACTCATAGATTTTTATCAAAAGTCCGCCATTCAAAAGCTTTTAAAATTTTATCAGGATTATTGTTTATAATGCTTTTGGTAAGTGTATCTTATTTAGGATATTTAATTTATCAAAGAAGAAAGATAGAAGAAGTTCTTGAAGAAGAAAAACCAATTTCACCTGATGAAAAAGAAAATGAGTTAATCCAAGCTATGAAAGAGTTTGAGAAAACAGAAGAAAGCCATGAAAAACTTGGACAAAAACAATATATCAATGAAGTTGAAACTTATAGAAATTTAGACGGCTTTAAAAAAGACGAGGTTTCAGAAGATATTTTAAAAACCCTAAAAACTATCGAAAATGCACAAAAAAATGACGTTCCTTTGACTCTAAAAGAAAATGTATCAACAGATGGTTTTAAAAAACATGAATATGCATTTGATGAAAAAATAGGTGAACTTTCCGACGAAGAGGGAATGGCACTTTTTGATGAAGAAGATGATGAAAATTCTTCTGAATTGGACGATTTGGCTTTGAGTTATTATGGCGGTGAATCAGAACTTTTCAACTCAAACAAAGATGTTAAAAACAATGAAATATTTATCATTGAAGACGAAGAAGAAACTGATAAATATGATATTGTTGAAGAAGAACCAAAAGAGGAAACTCCTCAACAAGAACCTGAAACGCCTGTAATAGAAGAACAAAAACAAGAAGAACCTCAAGAGGAAGTGACTAAAGCTCCTCAACTTGATGTTGAAAATCTACACTTAAAAGAAAATTATCCTCTTGATGATAATAAAGGTATAGCGTTATTAAATTACCACGATACAGATGCTTTAATAGGTTATATTGGAGATAAAATTACTGTATTAAAAAGATTTGCCAAGTCTGATAATACAGAAAATTTATCAGTTAGAGTTTATGAAGAAATTGGCTATGATACAGTTCAATATCTTGTTAGAATAGGTATGTTTAAAGGTATAATAGAGGTTACAAACACTTCTATTAAGTTATTATTAGATTTATAAATATGAAAAAATTCCTTTTAGTTTTAATATGTTTAATTTTTATAGTAACAGGTTGCAAACCAAAACAAGATGATAAACTTGTTTTTGCAAGCTGGGGTTCAAAAACAGAAGTGCAAATTTTAAAAGACTTAATTTCTGATTTTGAAAAAGAAAATCCAGACATAAAAGTTGAATTTTTGCATATTCCACAAAATTATTTTCAAAAATTACATCTTATGTTTGCCTCAAACCTAGCTCCAGATGTGATTTTTATCAACAATTTAAACATTCCAGTTTATGAAAAATATCTTTTAGACTTAAATGAAATCATAAAAAATAAGGAAGATTATTATCCACAAGTTTTGGATACTATGACTTACGAAAATAGACTTTTGGCTATTCCTAGAGATGTTTCAACTCTTGTTGTTTTTTATAATAAGGATTTGTTTGATAAAAATAATATTCCATATCCAAATGAAAATTGGAACATGATAGATTTCTTAAACATTGCCAAAAACCTTACTAATAACGGTGTATACGGTATTTCTTTTGAGGAAAATTCTCTATTTTATTTACCTTATATGAGAGCGTTTGAGGGTGGAATTTTATCCTCAACAGGTGAACAAATTATGAATAGCGAAAACTCTCAAAAAGGTATTCAGTATTATTCTGATTTGAGAAATAAATATAATGTTGCACCTAAAAAATACCAGTCAGCTTCTGAAACAATGGCTCAAATGTTTATAAATGGTAGACTTGCTATGCATTTGTCAGGTCGTTGGCTTGTTCCAAAATATAGAGAAGATATAAATTTCGACTGGGATATAATAAATTTTCCAAATGTAAATGGCAAAAGCTCTGTAACTCTTGATTCTTCAGGTTATGCTATTACAAAAACTTCTAAACACAAAACAGAGGCTGTAAAATTAGTCGAATTTTTATCTTCAGACAAGGCTATTCAAAAATTCACAACAACAGGTTTGATAGTGCCAGCAAGAATTGATACAATAAACTCTTCTGCATTTCTTGATAATAACAAGCCTAAAAACGCAAAAGTTTTTGTAGACGTGATTAAAAATTCTGAAAAAACACCTGTAAATAAACACTACAAAGAAATTACAGACAAATTAGACGAACAACTAAATTATAGCTTTAATGAATAAAACTAAGCTGCAACATTTAGTCTGTGTGGTTTATGATTTGGTTTGTTAGGTTTTTGTGGTTTTTGAGGTTTTTCAGCCTTTGTTGGTTTTTGTTCTTCTTTTGGTTTTAAAGCTGAAGTATCATAAGTCAAAGAGCCTTTTGACTGGTCTTTAAGTGCACCTTTTACAGCGTTAGGGTAATTGTCTAATTCTTTATCAAGTTCTCCGTTATTGATTTTTTCAATAACTTCGTCCATATATTTTTGAGTGTTTTCTTTCATTTCAGGATGAGCTTCAACCCAATCATGTAATGACACATCACCACGTGTATGGTTGCATTCACCACATTCTAGTAGATAGTTTTCAACTCTATCTCTACCACCTTTAGCTTGTGGTTTTACGTGTTCGATTGTGCCAACTGATAGTTTTAGTAATCTAGCACCAACTTTTCCTGATGTTTGCCCTGCATATTTTACAATAAATGCATCAGAATTATTTTTTGAAGTTGGTAATTCTTCTGCTAATTTTTGAAGTTGGTTATATTTTTCTTCATCTTCGATTTTTGATTTAGAATCCTTAATATCCGCAATTACTGATTTTCTTACATTCTTCATTGCTTCTTCTGTTTCAGTTGGTAATTTTGCATAACTTTCTGTTAATTTTGAAAATCTTTCACTTACTTCAGGATTAATTGTTTTTGCTACTTCATTAATTTTTGCAAAAGTATTTAATTGAACCTCTTTGCAAGCTTTTATAGAGTCTACTCTACTTTCTTCCATAAAGTTTTTGAAAGTTTTTTTAGGATTTTCTTTTCCCCATGCTTCAAATCTATTAAATGTGCCTTTTTCAGGTTTGTGCATAAACTCTTCATAAGGTTTAAGTGTGTTTATGTAATGTTCTGCCGTATCACTTTTGCTTAAATCTTTTCTAACTTTATCCATATCTTCATTAGTAAGCATCTTTGTACCACAGCATGGACAAGATACATGACCAAATGAACGAACTAAGTCTTCTTTTTTTCCAGTAAAGGAAATGTTATTGTATAACAAAGCCATCATTGTTGTCGGTTGAGGCAACTTTGGTCTTTGAATTGGATTTGTTAATGCTGGTACTTGAGGCTCTGCTTTTTTAGTAGCCTTTGTTTCTGTTAATCTTGAAAAATTTGGATTGAAGTTAATTATTGGATTTATCATACTGTTTTAAAGTACGTAAAAATATAATTTGCTAGTTTTTCTTCAATTATTAACAAATATTAATGACTAGTTTAATTTTTTCAAAACTTTTTCTAATGTTTTTAGCTTTTGTTTGTCTGTTCCTAGTCCAGTTAAAAGCATTGAGGATTTTTCATTAGTCTTTTCATCTTCAATTCTGTTTTCATAAAGTTCTTCTGATAATTCAAACCCTGTCATGCTTTTATGTTTAACCAAAATCTTTGTGACGTCGTTATAGTTACAAAATTCTACATTTTTGCAACTTTCTTTTAATTCTCTTATGTTTTCTATCAATTCATCAATTTTTTTTCTGCCTTTTGCGGAATTAAGATAATTGATATTTTTTTCGATAGAGGCTAAAAGAGGATAAGACGGAGAAGTTGTATTAATCAATTCTAAAGCCTTATCGCTATCTAGATTTGTATTATTATGTAAAAGTGCTGTTGGATTTAGACCCCCAGCTGTCTTATGTAAAGACTGTACAGTAAAATCTGCAATTTCGATAGAAGTTTCTGGTAATTTATTTGAAAATGGATATAATGCACCATGAGCTTCATCCACAATTAAATAAGTATTTGTTCTTTTGCAGATTTCTTTTATCAATTTTATATCAGAAGTTATTCCCTCATAAGTTGGGGAAGTTACTATAATTGCTTTTGGCTGATGTTCTTCTAGTAAATTTTTTATGTAATCAATATCAAGAGCTTTTGGAATACCAAAATTTTCATCCATTTCTACTTCATAAAAAATTGGAGTTGCTCCAGCAAGTTTAATAGCGTTTTTGTGACAAATGTGGCTATCTTTCCAAACTAAAACCTTATCTTCTTTTTCAACACAAGTTAAAATCGCACCTATAATACCACTTGTAGAACCATTTGTTAGAAAATGTGTTCTTTTAGATTTGTAGATTTTACTTGCTTTTTCTTCTGCTTTTTTTAATGCGTCTTGTGGGTTATGTGCATCTGTTTCTGAAATGTCATATTTATAAAATTGTCTAAATTTTGATAAAATAAAAAACTTTTGACTATGAGAGGGTGTTGTAAATAAGTTTACAAAATTTTTCTTTTTTAATAATTTAAGTAAACTCATTATTCATTATTCTCCGTATCAACCTTAACCTGCATATCATCTGCAAGTGAATTTGGTGATGCCATTCTAGCTTCGTGTGCTGCTTGAGCCGCTTGATCAGCTGCATCCTTCAAGAATTTATTAAGCATTTCTTGGCTTTCTCTTTCTGCCTTATCTTTATTTGGTTTATCAAGAATATAACCAACAATATAACCCAAAAATCCTATTGCAAAACAATATGGCATAATTTCTACTAGAGTTCTTGTTACTGAATCGTAAGTTATACCGCCATTAAAAGCCATGTGAAAAGCACTATAAACAAGCCATGTTATACAAAATAACAAAAGTGAAAAAAATATTCTATGATTTATTCTTGTCGTTTTGTGCTTATCTTTCTTTGCCATTTTATTTATTTAAAAGTTCCATATTCTTTTTCATACAGTATTGAATTAAGATCATCTTATCAATGTTATTTAGAATTAAGAATCTACCAGATAAAATGTAGCTGTCATCGTCTTGTTTTTCAATTCTTATAAGTTGAATTTTGCAAGTAATTGTTTGTTCATCAGATAAAACAATATCAACATTGTATTCTGTATCAATATTAATATGGTTAGCTGATTTGAACTTCATACCACCAGCTGACAAGTCAAGAGTTTGAATTTCATAAGATACATCGCCATTATATAGTTTCGTGTTTTGTAAGAATGTGATACGAGTGAATTTTCTTCTTTGTAAAAATCTATGCTTAACAGGGTTTGCAACTGTAAGAAGGTTGTTCTCCATATCAGATGCATAAGATTCAAAATATAACATACCGTTGTCTGTTTGAGAGAAAAATTCGCAAATGTGGTTAATTTCTATCCCTTTAGTTGGGTAATTAACTTTCATTTTAAAACTTTGTTCGTCTACGTCTACAACTTTACCAATATTTGTAAGTTTAAAGTCTTTTGGTACTATTATGACGTTTTGGTCAAGTTTTACAAGTTCACGCATGTTATATTATACCTTTCTTATTATTGATTTTACGATGTTAAAACAACTTTTACAGTACCTACAGATTTTGCTTTTACGTTGGTACTGATTTCATTATACCCCATAATTGCAATTTGTGGATACGTTCTTTCGATGAGTCTTCTGAAAGCAAGTCTAATTGGTGATGAACAAAGAATTACAGGTTGTTCCCCAGTTTTTGTAATTGCTGTTTGAAGTTCTGTATTTAAGCTATCTAAAAGTTTTCTTGTAAATTCAGGGTCAAGCGTTAAACTTTGTCCGTCTGGACTTACACCTTTTGCGATAGTGTTTTCAACGTCAGGTGACAAGGTAATTGCCATTAATTCACCTGTACTTGCCAAATTTTGTTTACAGATACTTCTTGCTAAAGCTTGTCTTACTTGTTCTGTTAAGTAATCAGGGTTTTGGCTTATTCTGTATTGAATACTAATTGTTTCTAAAATTGATTTCAAATCTCTTACAGGAACTCGTTCTCTCAACAAGTTTTGCATAACAACTTGAATTGTAGAAATTGGAATATCTTTTGTAACGTCATTAACGTAATCTTCTGAAACCTCGTTTTTCAAGTTGTTAATAAGTTGTTGAACAGCATCTCTTGAAAGAATTTCTGAAGCATTTTTCTTAATGATTTCAGTTAAGTGAGTTGAAACTACAGCAGATGGGCTTACAACTGTGTATCCACTCGCCTCTGCATAATCCTTATCTTTTTCATCAATCCACAATGCAGGTAAACCAAATGCTGGTTCAATTGCACTAATACCAGTAATATTTGGATTATCAGGAAGTCCTGATGAGTTCATTGCTAAGCTCTTATCAGGGTAAACTTCGCCTGATTCAATGCCAACACCTTTCAATTTTATTTGATAAGTATTTGGTGCAAGTTGAAGATTATCTCTAACTCTAATTGACGGCAATACAATACCTAAATCCAAAGCTGTTTGACGTCTGATTTGTGCAATACGTTCAAGTAAATCACCGCCCATATCAACATTTAGTAAAGGTACTAGTCGATAGCCTACCTCAATACCAATGTCTTCAACATTAAGAAGTTCCATAACGCTTTCTTTTGAAGCTTTTTTATTACGTTTATTAGAAGCTTTTTTAGCTTTTTCAGCTTTTTCAGCCTCAGCTTTAGCTTCTTCTTCTTTTTTCTTTGTATCTTCGTATTTATAATAAGCTACAACCCCTGAGCAAGCACCGATTACCATAAATGGAATAGTTGGTAACCCTGGAACTAAGCCTAAAAGCATTAATAGACCGCAAATTACACCTAAAACTCTAGGATCAGAGAATAATTCCTTGCTAATATCTGCTGATAATGATGAATCTTGACCACCTGCACGTGATACAATCAAACCTGTTGATAATGAAATAATCAACGCAGGTAATTGAGAAATCAAACCATCACCAATAGTTAAAATAGTATATGTTTGAGTAGCTGTTAAAGGATTCATTTTTAACATCGCCATACCGATAATCAAACCGCCAACGATGTTAATAACAGTAATGATGATACCAGCCATGGCATCACCTTTAACGAACTTAGAAGCACCATCCATAGTACCGTAGAAATCCATTTCTCTTTCTAAATTACGTCTTCTTCTTTTAGCCTCTTCTTCACTAATCAAGCCTGAATTTAAGTCGGCATCAATACTTAATTGTTTACCAGGTAATGAATCCAAAGTAAATCTGGCTGATACTTCAGAAATTCTGGTAGCACCACCTGTGATTACCATAAAGTTAACTAAAACTAGGATAACAAAGATTACTGCCCCAACAACATAGTTACCGCCGACAACGAATTCACCGAATGCATTAATTACGTTACCAGCCTCACCATATAATAAAATTAACCTTGTTGTAGAAATGTTCAGACCTAATCTAAATAAGGTTGCAATCAAAAGAATTGTTGGAAAACTTGAAAAGTCCAATGGTTCTTTTGTGTACAAACAAGTTAACATAATGATTAAGGCAAATGCCAAATTCAAGGTTAACAAAATATCCAATAATGCTGCAGGAAGTGGTAAAATCATCATGCCAACGATAACTACTAGTCCAATGGCTAGTACTATATCATTGTTTTTTAAAAGCTCTGCTAATTTAGCTTTATTCATGAAATTCTACTTATCTCCTACCTTATCTTGTCTGTTTGTTCTTAAATACCATCGCTAAGATTTCTGCAACCGCAACGAACATATCTGACGGTATTATACCATCAATTGGTACTAAATTGTACAAGGCTCTCGCAACTGCTCTGTTTTCTACGATAGGTACTTTGTTATTTTCAGCGATTTCTCTAATCTTAAAGGCAACAAAATCAACCCCTTTCGCAACTACAATAGGTGCTGGAGCAATTGATTTATCATATTTCAATGCAACTGCATAATGTGTTGGGTTGGTTACTACAACATCCGCTGTTGGAACAGATGACATCATTTTTTGTTGTAACAATTTCATACCAGCAGCTCTGATTCTTGCCTTAATTTTAGGATCACCATCTATATCTTTCATTTCATCCTTAACTTCTTGTTTTGTCATTTTTAAGGATTTTTCGTATTCCCAGTTTTGGTAAATTCTATCAAAAATACCGATAATAATCATTGCAATACACATATCAATAATCATTTGAGTAAGAATAGAACCTATTACCATAAATCCGGTTTGTACATCTGCACCTAAAATTCCGTATAATTCATCAAGTCTTGATTTTACTACTGAAAAACCTGTAAAACCGACAATTAAAAGTTTTAACAATGATTTTGCAAATTCGACCATTTTCTTTGTATCAAAAAGGTTAAACAATTTTTTCATCCCATCAAGGGCTTTTTTAGGTGAAATATTATCAAATTTTGGCTTGATTTTATCTATCGCAAATACTTTGCCGACTTGCATTCTAATAACAATTACGCCAACTACGAACAAGGCTAAAAATAGTGGAACTAAGATTTCAGCACAAGCTCTAGCATAAGGAGCAAAGATTGCAATAATATCGTCTGTGCTTATTTCAGCTGGATTAAGGTGTGTAAATGCCATAACCATAGTGGTTTTGAATTTATCTAAAATATAGCCTGAAAGTACGCTAATAATACCTACACCAGTTGTAAGAATTAGTGCAGAAGATAAATCTCTACTATTGACTATATTACCTTTTTTGCGTTCCTTCTCTCGTCTACGAGGGGTCGCTTTTTCCGTTCTTTCTGCTCCGTCGTTCGCCATTTTCTTCTACAACCTCTCCTAGAATAATACCGATACTGCTGTTAAAGTTTTTTCTAAAGCTACTGCTATGTATTCACTCATTGGTCTTACAAAGATTAAACATAGAAGTAAACCAATATATATCTTTAACGGCATTGCTACCATAAATACGTTCATTTGTGGCATCATTTTTGAAACAAAGCCCATTAGTACATCCTTAATTAAAAGTACACCGAAGATTGGTAAAGCTAAACCAACCGCCACGGTGAACATTTGACCCATTAAGTACATACATTCTTGAACGATTTTTCCATTTATAAAAAATCCATATCCAACAGGCACACTTGCAAAGCTATTATATACTGCAGAAAACAACCATTGATGAGCATTTAGGGAAATAAATATCATCGCTGTAAGTAGAGTATAAGCTTGCGTAATAACAGGTGAAGATGTTCCTGTTGTTGGGTTCAAAGCTTGTGATACTGATAATGACATTTGTATTGCAAACAAGTTTGCTGCCATATCAACTGCTATAAAAATTAAATTTGTACAAAAACCAATTAAATAACCAATGAAAAATTCTTTTAATAGAATTACGAATAATTCTGGCATAACCGTAGGCATTACAAAGTTGCTTGATGCATGTACAAATGGAAACATAATAAAAGCAATTATTGCACATAACCAAATTTTAACTTGATAAGGAATTGGGTAAGTTGAAAATAGAGGTGCAGAAGCAAGCAATCCACTAATTCTAGTGAATACAGCAATAAATAAAATTATTTTTACTGGTGTAAAGATTGCTAATAAACTTGTGTCCATTTATTTATCCTAAGTTTAACCCTTAATTAATTCTGGTATCATATCGTAAAATTCGTTTATTGATGTAATAAAAATGCTTGTTAGCCAAGGTAGTAAAACAATCAACGCTAAAATCCCTGCAATAATTTTTGGTACAAAGGTAAGAGTTGATTCTTGAATTTGTGTAACTGTTTGGAAAATACTAATAACCAAACCGACTACCATACCAACTAACAAAATAGGTGATACCATTTCTAAAGTTACGACAAATGTCTTTTGTAATAAGTTTATAATTATATCCATTTTTTATTATCCTTAATGTATTACCGTGAATCCCTCAACAAGAGATTTAACTATCAAATACCATCCATCAATCATTACAAACATGATAAGTTTGAAAGGTAATGCAATCATTGTTGGAGGTAAGAACATCATACCCATTGCAACAAGTACACTTGAAATAACAATGTCTATAACTAAGAATGGTAAATAAATTACAAAACCAATTTTGAAAGCTGTTTTTAATTCGCTCAAAATGAATGATGGAATTAAAACATAAGTTGGAACATCATCCATGTTTTTTGGTTTATCTAATTTTGCCATTTTTACAAATAAAGCTAATTCTTTTTCATCAGTTTGAGAAAACATAAAATCTCTAACTGGAACGAGTGCTTTGTCTAATGCAGCTTGTTGTGTAATTTGGTTTTTCATATAAGGTTGAATAGCTGTATCATTGATTTTGTTAATAGTTGGTGACATTACAAAGAAAGTTAAAATAAGAGCTAAGCTTATCAAAACTTGGTTTGGTGGTAAAGAACCAACTCCAATAGCTTGTCTTGTAATAGCTAGTACGATTACAATTCTGACAAAAGCTGTTGTCATAATAAAGATACTTGGTGCTAAAGTTAAAATAGTCAACCAAATAAGAATTTGAATACCATTAGAAAAATCTTGTGGTGTTTGTGCGGTTTGCATTCCGATATTGATATTCGGAAAACTTAATGTTGCATTTGCTTGTGGTACAAAAGCCAACAAAGACAAGCATAGTAGCATTATTTTATTTGCTATATTTTTTTTCATTTTCTTCTACCTACGATTTGTGATATATTTCCCCACATGTATTTTACACTATATCCAAAATCTAGGCTATTTCTTAACTTATCGCAACAAAAAAGAGCCAAATTATTAATTTGACCCTTTTTAATAATTATTTAAATTTTGTCGTTCCGAACTTCTTTCGGAATCTTGACGGGTTTTATAAGTTCCGTCGAGGTCCTGAATCAAGTTCAGGACGACAATTCGTTTACTTACGCATTTTCTACGGCGTAAACACTAACTTGTTTTCTATCACGTCTGTGTGGTTCGAATTTAACAACACCATCGATTAATGCAAATAATGTATCATCTTTACCGATACCTACATTGTTACCTGGGTGGAATTTTGTTCCTCTTTGTCTAACGATGATGTTACCAGTTTTAACAGCTTCGCCACCATAGATTTTTACGCCTAAACGTTGAGCTTCTGAATCACGTCCGTTACGTGTAGAACCCATCCCTTTCTTATGTGCCATTTTTATACCTGCTTTCTAATTATTATTGTCTTACTTAACTTTTATAATTTTCGTTACTCGGCTTTGACCGCATAACTAGCACTTATTACTAAGCTTCTTCTGTTGTAGCTTCTTCTTTAGCTTTTTTAGAAGCTGTTGTTCTGATTTTTGAAATCATAACTCTAGTAAATTCTTGTCTGTGTCCTTGTTTTTTTCTATAACCTTTTTTAGGTCTTTGTTTGAACACGATAATCTTTTTAGCTTTGCCTTGTAACATGATTGTTCCTTCAGCACTAGCGTTTTTAACGTATGGTTGACCAACTTTTGATTTTTTACCGTTTACAACCATTACAACTTTATCAAATACAACTTTTGTATCTTTTTCACCTTCAAGAAGTTCTACATCAACGTAACGACCTTCTTCTACTTGGTATTGTTTTCCACCTGTTTCTACGATTGCGTACATTATTCTGTCCTTTCAATTTGAGGAATCGTATCCTTACGGATTTTTACAACGATTTACCTATCTCATACTTTCTTTTCTTCATGATATAGGCTAAAACCTTAGTGTCAAGTACTTAGCCAAAAATTCTTTTCCAAAAATTCTTTTTATCATTCTCTAATTGTTCAATTCTTCTTGCTAATTTTTTATTATCATTTAGAAGTTCGTCAATTTTTTGAGATAAAATTTCATTATCTTTCTTGTAAGAACCAGCTTCTATCAAGGATTCAGCAAATTCTGAATTGCCAATGTGAGATTTTATATCTTCTGCTATTTTTGATGAAACCGCTGTTGCTAACATATCAATAGCTTGGCTTGTCATATTTAGTGGAACATTTCTAACTTCTGGAATTATTGATGTTCCCTCGCTTTGCTGCTCAAGAGATTTTTTATTTTCTTCTTCAATATCTTTTGGTGATTTATGAATGCGATAAGAAATTTGTTCTTTGTTATATCCTTGAGATTTTAAGCTTATACCTTTTTTAATTTTTGCAATAGATGTTTCGTCAAAAAATTCAACACCTTCCATATTTTCATAAATTGCATCGATTTGCCACTCTTTTATGAATGTGTCCAATGCATTTATGTCAATGTAATAGTTGTCTGAATTTAATTTCTTTAGTATGTCTTCTTTTGTAAACATATTCCGGCTTTCTAATTAATTTTATCTTTTTAAATGTCGTTCGATGTCACGATTTTGTGTCTTTTTCGCTAAATCTTCACGCTTATCGTATAATTTTTTACCCTTGCAAAGTGCTATTTCTACTTTTGCTTTGCCTTTTGTTAAAAATACTTCCAGAGGAACGACTGTGTAATTTTCTTTTTTTATCTTTCCGAACATTTTTAGAATTTCTTTCTTCTGTAAAAGAAGTTTTCTAACTCTTTCAGGGTCGTGGTTAAAACGATTTCCTTGTTCGTATGGTGATATGTGACAATTATATAAAAAAACTTCATTATTTTCAACTTTGCAGAAACTATCTTTTAAATTTATTGCACCTTTACGAATTGACTTGATTTCAGTACCAGTCAAAACAATTCCAGCAACATACTTTTCAAAAACTAAATAGTCATGAAAAGCTTTTCTGTTAGTTAAAATAACTTTTTTACCGCTTGTCTTTTGTTCCATAACATGTATTTTAAACCAAACTAAAATCCATGCAAATACCTAATTTTTACAAAATTTACCTTGCCAAGAATCACGACGAATAAGTTCATCATCAATTCTATTTAGAACTTCAAATTTCTTTTGAATCCATCTTGGAGCAATCATATTTCTGATTAAACCGTTACCAGCTAAACGATGAATTGTTGTGTGAGGTGGAAGAATTTCTAAAATATTGCAAACAAGTTTTATGTATTCCTTTTCTTCCATCAAAGAAAATTCGTTATTTGCATACATTTTTTCTAATTGTGTTCCTTGAAGAACAACAAGTTGGTGAATTTTTATACCGTCTACGTCTAAATCTGCTAGAGCTTGAGCTGTTTCCATAGTTTCTTCCGGTGTTTCAAAACAGTCTAAAATCACATGGACACACGTGTTTATGCCATATTTTTTTGTTTTTTCATAAGCTCTTAAAAAGCAGTCATAATCGTGACCACGGTTGATTTTTTTAAGTGTCTTATTGTGAATTGACTGTAAACCATATTCAATCCAAGTTTCGTAGTCATCTTTAAAACCTGCAATAAGTTTCAATTTATCATCATCAACGCAGTCTGGTCTTGTGCCTATTGAAATTCCGACAATATCAGGATGATAAAGTGCACTTGTGTATATTTTTTCTAACTCATTTACAGGTTTATAAGTATTTGTATAGGCTTGGAAATATGACATATATTTTGTAGACTTAAATTTTTCATGCAAATGCACAATGCTTTTTTCAATTTGCTCTTCTATTGGCAAAAATTTAAGTTGTGGTTGAGAAAAACTTCCGTCGCCATCACAAAAAATACAGCCCTTGTCAGAAAGACTTCCGTCACGACAAGGACATGTAAACCCTGCATCAAGAGTAATTTTATACACCTTGGCATTAAATTTCTCTTTTAAATATGCACTAAATTGATTATATCTTTTGTTGTTTATATTAAGACTAAGATTGTTGTTCATCTTCTGGTCTTACTGGATAAACATAGTGTTCGCCACAGTTTGGGCATACAACTTCTTGTTGTTTTCCGTCTTCTGTAACTGCTACTTCAAATAATGTTTTACAACCTGATTGAACACATCTAATTGCCCAAGTTGGTCTTATTAATCTTGCCATATATTTTTCTCCTTTTGTCTATATATAAAAATATATCATGGTTAAAAATTTTTGTAAAATTGTAAATTAGTCACAAATTTTGTCTGTAAGTTTTATTATGTGCCAGCCGAATTGTGTTTGAATAGGTTCTGAGATTTCACCTTTTTTCATTGAAAAAGCTTTTTCTTCAAAAGGTTTAACCATTTGACCTCTATGGAAATAATTCAAATCTCCACCATTTCTGCCTGATGGACAAAGTGAATAACGGTTAGCAAGTGCTTCAAAGCTTGCACCTTTGCTTAGATAAAATTCTAATTGATCAGCCTCAGCTTTTGTTTTTACTAAGATGTGACTTGCTCTTACCATTGGACAATATTCAGCATTTGCCGGTAATGTTAGAATCGCAAAGATTGCAAATAATATAACAAATAATTTTTTCATCTATAGTTCCTCAAACTTTTTGATAATACCTTTTAAACAAATTTTAATGTGTGCATAATTCAAGCCACCTTGCATATAAACCGCATAAGGCGGTCTGATTGGACCATCGGCAGAAAGTTCAATAGTTGAACCCTCAATAAATGTTCCACCTGCCATAATAACCTCATCCACATATCCTGGGATAAGTTCAGGAATAGGTGTTACATAGCCATTGATTGGTGAAAGTGATTGAATTGTTTTACAAAATTCTATCAATGGTTCTGGTGCATTAAAAGTTATAATTTGGATAATATCAGTTCTTGGTGCATCATATTTTGGAGAAGAGATAAATCCCATATCTTCAAATATTTTTGATGCTAGAACCATACCTTTAATAACGTCTGCAACGATAGATGGTGCCATAAATAAACCTTGGAAGATTAATCTATGTTGATTTAACATTGCACCTGATTCAGAACCAACCCCAGGAGCTGTAAGTCTTATGGCAGAAGCTTCTACAAGTTCTTCTTTACCTGCAATATAGCCTCCACATTCTACAAGTCCACCACCTGGATTTTTGATTAGAGAACCGCCGATTAAGTCTGCACCTACTTCGATGGGTTCTTTTTCCTCTGCAAATTCGCCATAACAGTTATCTACAAAGCAGATACAGTTTGGATTTTTAGCTTTCACAACTTTAATAATTTTTTCAATTACCTCAATGGTCAAAGATTTTCTTGTATCGTAACCACGAGAGCGTTGAATAAGTACCATTGTTGTTGTTTCGTCAACTTTTTTTTCTAAAGTTTCGAAATCAATATCATCGTCGTTTAATAAAGGTACTTCGTCATAAATAATTCCGTTACCGATTAAAGAATTTTTCTTTGCAAGTTCATCACCTGTTAATCCAACTACTTGACGCATTGTGTCATAAGGAGTTCCTGCAACGGCAAGAAGTTTGTCGCCGTAATGAAGGTTACCAAATAATGCACAAGCAAGTGTGTGAGTTCCTGTTGCAAAGTGAGTTCTAACAACAGCCTTTTCTGCTTTAAAAACTTGGGCATAAACCTTATCCAAAACTTCACGTCCAAGGTCGTCGTGTCCATAACCCGATACTGTATAAAAATGTTCTGGAGCTACGTGATTATCGACAAAAGCTTTTAAAACTTTTTCTTGATTAAAATCTCTTATTTCTTCTATTTTCTCAAATTGTGGGGCTAGTAATTTTTCAGCCTCTTTAATAATTTCTGTTGCGTTTTTCATAATATGTTTATGATATTGCAATAATGATACTTCGTCAAATTACATAAATTTTAATTAATTGATTAGTAGTAATTATTTTTAGGTTATCTTATAATACGTTTATGGATAATTTAGTAGAAATAAATGACTTATTTGTAGAATACGAAACAAAAAAAGAGGTTTTCAAACCAGCAAAGCATGTTTATGCCGTAAACGGTGTGAATTTAAACATCAAAAGAGGTGAAATCCTTGCAGTAGCTGGTGAATCAGGTTGCGGAAAATCAACTCTTGCAAAAACTCTTTTAAGACTTGTTAAACCAAAATCTGGTGAAATATATTATAAAGAACGCAATATTTTTAAAATGAATTCAAGACTTCAAAAAAGTTATTGTCAAAATGTTAGCATGGTTTTTCAAAATCCTTATGCAAGTCTTAATCCTAAAATGACTGTTTTTGACATTATCAAAGAACCTTTAATGGTGCATTCAAATTTGAGAAATTTTTCTCCTGATTTAAAGACAATAAAAGAAATGTCAAAAGATGAAATCAGAGAAATTGTTTTAGATATTCTTAGACAAGTTGGTCTTGCAGAAAGTGACATGAACAAATACCCACACGAGTTTTCAGGTGGACAAAGACAAAGAATTGCTATTGCAAGAGCATTAATTTTAAGACCTGAATTTGTTATTGCAGATGAACCTGTAAGTGCCTTAGATGTTAGTATTCAGGCTCAAATTATTAATCTTTTAACTGATTTAAAACAACATTATAATTTAACAATGATGTTTATTTCGCATGACTTAAGCGTTATTAAGTATTTGGCTGATAGAGTTGCTGTAATGTATTTGGGTAAAATTGTTGAAATTGGTACTGTTGATGAAATTTTTAATTCTACAAAACATCCGTATACAAAAGCACTTTTAAATTCTGTTCCAAAATTGAACATGCCAATATCTAAAGATTTGACATTGGATGGGGATTTGCCTAGTCCAACTGAAAAACATGTCGGCTGTCCATTTGCCTCTAGATGTTCTCAATGTATGGCTCAATGTAAAGAGGCATATCCTGAAGAGGTTTTATTTACTGATACTCACAGAGTTTCATGCTTTTTGTATAAATAAATAAATTTTTATGATATTATTTATTTGAAAGAAGGAAGTATATAAAATGAGTTTAACAACATATTTAGGTATAGACGTAGGTTCAGTAACTACAAAGTTTGCATTAGTTGATGAAAACGGTAAATACGTTGATTCATACATGCTAAGAACAGCTGGTAAACCAGTTATGGCTGTTCAAAAAGGTTTAAATCAAATAAAAGCACAAGCAAAACAAGAATACGATATTAAAGGTGTTGGTACAACAGGTTCAGGACGTAACTTGGCAGGTGCATTAGTTGGTGCTGACGTTATTAAAAATGAAATTACAGCACACGCAGTTGCAGCAAGTACAAATATTCCTGGGGTTCAAACAATTCTAGAAATCGGTGGACAAGATAGTAAAATCATTATCTTGAGAGATGGTATCGTAACAGATTTTGCTATGAATACAGTTTGTGCAGCTGGTACAGGTTCATTCTTAGACCACCAAGCACAAAGATTAAATGTTCCTATTGAAGAATTTGGTGATACAGCACTTCGTTCAGAAAATCCTGCACGTATTGCTGGTAGATGCGGTGTATTCGCAGAAAGTGACTTGATTCACAAACAACAATTAGGTTATCCAGTAGAAGATTTATTATACGGCTTATGCCAAGCTCTTGTTAGAAACTATCTAGCAAACTTAGCTTTGGGTAAAGAATTGCTACCAACAATTTCATTCCAAGGTGGTGTTGCAACTAACAAAGGTATGGTAAAAGCATTTGAAGAAATCTTGAAAACAGATATTGTTGTTCCAGAAAACCACCAAACAATGGGTGCGATTGGTGCAGCATTATTGGCGATGGAAAATCACCAATACACAAATAAAGAAACAACTTTCAGAGGATGGGAAGTTGGTGATATGCACTTTACATCAATCACTTGTGATTGCCCAGGATGTTCTAACAATTGTGAAGTTGTAACAATCGTTGAGGGTATCCAAGAAGTTCAGCACGTAAAACGTATTAAGGATATTAAAGGTAATATCATTGCACGTTGGGGCGGAACTTGCGGAAAATGGGAAATTAACTGATGCGAGTGAGCAGAGGCTGGAGAGCTTTTGCGAATGTGATAAAATCACAGTAGCAAAACTCGGAATTGCCGTTTAATGCGAACGAGCAAGACAGCGTCAGCCGGTGTGAGCGGTGTTAATTTACTCAAATGTTGCAGTTTTACAATATGTAACAAAAAACTTATAGCATGAGGGTTGAAAAATTCAACATGTGGTATTATAAGAACATTAAGAGATAAGACATTTAAATAAGGAGAAAGAGCCATAGCTAACGATAATAAAAAAGAAAAAATCATTATGAATAATGATATTAGAGCAAAAGAAGTAAGATTAATTACTCAAGATAGAGAAAATAAAGGCATTGTGCCAACATCAGAAGCGTTAAGCATGGCAGACGATGCAGGATTGGACTTAGTTTTAATTAATCCAAACCAAGATCCACCTGTAGCAAAGATAATGGATTTCGGTAAATATAAATACGAAATCGAAAAGAAGGCAAAAGAAGCAAAGAAAAAACAACATACAGTAGATGTTAAAGAAGTAAAAATCAGATACAAGATTGATACACATGATTACCAAGTAAGAATTAATAATATTAAGAAATTTATTGCACAAGGTAATAAGGTAAAAATCGTTGTAATGCTAAGAGGAAGAGAAATGCAACATTCACAATTAGCATTTGATTTAGCAAATAGATTTGTGGAAGATTTGAAAAACGAACCAATTCAAATCGAAAAAAATCCACAACTAGAGGGTAGAAACGTAACACTTTTCTTAGGACCTCAATAGAAAACTTGACTATAAAGATTTAGCAAGTAGAATAGATTTATAGCCAGCGTGCTTGCCGCAATAGCTCAGTCACGGTGAGCAAAGCGAAACCGAAGTTAGATAAAGTTAATTGCTTGCTCTAACAACGGAAAATGAAAATTAAATATGGGGTCTGCCGCAATAGCTCAGTTGGTAGAGCAAGGGACTGAAAATCCCTGTGTCCTTGGTTCAATTCCGAGTTGCGGCACCATTTTAAAAGAACTCCAAACGGAGTTCTTTTTTATTGTGAAATTTAACTAAGGAATTGAATAAGGGTTTTGCCCTTTGTTCTTTTACCGTTGCAACACTTTCAAATTTTATTCATATCAGACTTACAACACTCTTGAAATATCTAAGAAATAGTTTATAATGTTAATAAGGGCACGGGTGCTGAACTCACCCTCGCACCTAATTAGAGGATTTTTAGCAGGAGCACTATTGTTAATATCTTAAGTATTAACCTTAGTGCTTTTTCAGTAGAAAGATTAAATACATTAGATGTTAAACTTCAATAACGCATCACAACCAAGGCAGGTAACACTCGTCTATTTAAATACATTAAATGTTAAACTTCAATTTAAAGCGTTGATGTTTAATGTTACTTTGTTGCCGTAATTTAAATACATTAAATGTTAAACTTCAATCCTAAAAATTCAGGTCTTTGCTGACGTGCGTCTGGATTTAAATACATTAAATGTTAAACTTCAATTACAATGGCATTGGTCTATCCATAACGTCATCAAACATTTAAATACATTAAATGTTAAACTTCAATGGTTTTCCCCAAGACAAATGAGAGGTTTTAGCTTAATTTAAATACATTAAATGTTAAACTTCAATGAATGTAGTTCACGCATACAATATGTTTTTATACCATTTAAATACATTAAATGTTAAACTTCAATACAGACTTGCTCATAAAATTTCTTTCCTTTTCAACTATTTAAATACATTAAATGTTAAACTTCAATACATCCGATTCAGTCTTAAACTGTCTTTCTATCATATTTAAATACATTAAATGTTAAACTTCAATTATTTTCGTAATTGTTTATATTTGCCTTATACCAGCATTTAAATACATTAAATGTTAAACTTCAATGCAACTCCTTAAAACAACTTTAATTGAGCCTTAACGTATTTAAATACATTAAATGTTAAACTTCAATAAGAACACCGAGAAACATTCGCTATAGTTAATAGATTTAAATACATTAAATGTTAAACTTCAATGTAACAGTTTGGTCACCCCAGTTACTAGAGTCCCATATTTAAATACATTAAATGTTAAACTTCAATGTAGTAGCCTGAACTTCCGATTTTTGCGGAGTAGCCATTTAAATACATTAAATGTTAAACTTCAATCATCTATTCCACCTCGCTTAATAGTTCTTTGTTTATTTAAATACATTAAATGTTAAACTTCAATATTATAAATTTCAGGTCGTCCAAAATATTTATCTATTTAAATACATTAAATGTTAAACTTCAATAAAAGATGATTTAAAAATTAAAGCAAAATATTATACATTTAAATACATTAAATGTTAAACTTCAATAATTAAGACAAGCTATTGCACTGCAAGTATTTTAATTTAAATACATTAAATGTTAAACTTCAATGCATTCCCTTTGTTTTTAAGTCTTGGATTAATTGCATTTAAATACATTAAATGTTAAACTTCAATGACAAAATTAATAAGTTCTACAAAGAGTGGACGAATGATTTAAATACATTAAATGTTAAACTTCAATTCAACAATCTGGATTTGGTATAGATATTAATCCAGAATTTAAATACATTAAATGTTAAACTTCAATCAGGGGTGAAAATAAAAATGGCGTATAGAAACGGATTTAAATACATTAAATGTTAAACTTCAATAAGCAAAGTTTATGCTTTTGTTGTACCAAATGCTTAATTTAAATACATTAAATGTTAAACTTCAATATAAAAGATACTGTTCTTTGCGTGTTTTTACCATTATTTAAATACATTAAATGTTAAACTTCAATATGCAATGGCAACAATAGAAGAAGTTGAAAATAAAATATTTAAATACATTAAATGTTAAACTTCAATATGATTTCTTCTTTTTTGCTTTCAACAGCCTTGTTTATTTAAATACATTAAATGTTAAACTTCAATCTCGATTTAAGCTTAAAAGAATATATTTCAGACATATTTAAATACATTAAATGTTAAACTTCAATCGGTTAAAAAATTAATATTATTGGGACAGTTTTTAAATTTAAATACATTAAATGTTAAACTTCAATTCTGTTAATGGTTTTTTGCCTATAATTTCATGTTCTATTTAAATACATTAAATGTTAAACTTCAATAATCAAACTTTAGTGAAATTGTTACATAATTTAACAATTTAAATACATTAAATGTTAAACTTCAATGTTTAAGCTTCCTAGTTGCGTGCACGATTATATGTATTTAAATACATTAAATGTTAAACTTCAATAGATAAAAAATTAAAAACTTGTACAAAGGCTGAATAATTTAAATACATTAAATGTTAAACTTCAATATGTCTTTTTTATCCCTAATATTCTCATAATCCCAATTTAAATACATTAAATGTTAAACTTCAATAATAATATTCGTGTAACCATTTTGCATTGTTAGTTATTTAAATACATTAAATGTTAAACTTCAATTTTTTTACTCCAATCTTTTTTTATTTTAAATAACAATTTAAATACATTAAATGTTAAACTTCAATTTATCTTCATTGTCGTAATCATCATCAGTTAATATATTTAAATACATTAAATGTTAAACTTCAATAAATGTTGGTATTCCTTCAGTACCTATGGATAGATTTAAATACATTAAATGTTAAACTTCAATGAACAAGGACGCAAGCCTTTTCTTTATCTACATTGATTTAAATACATTAAATGTTAAACTTCAATAAATATCGGTAAAATCGATTTAACACGTCTGCCGTAATTTAAATACATTAAATGTTAAACTTCAATAATTAAGGGGCTTGTTGAAATATACAGGTGCTTTAAAATTTAAATACATTAAATGTTAAACTTCAATGCAACTAGGAAGCTTAAACCTAGGCTCTTTGCTTATTTAAATACATTAAATGTTAAACTTCAATCGACCAAACCTGGGATTACTTCAGCCAACACCCATTTAAATACATTAAATGTTAAACTTCAATATATTTCTTCTTATCAGTTGCGTAAGACTCTTGAATTTAAATACATTAAATGTTAAACTTCAATAATGTATAGTAAAACAACAAATCATTTATTTAGTAATTTAAATACATTAAATGTTAAACTTCAATTAAAGTTTTATCGGTAACTTTAAAGTTTTTGATTATTTAAATACATTAAATGTTAAACTTCAATTTACAAGTTGCGACATCTAACACTATCGTATTGAATTTAAATACATTAAATGTTAAACTTCAATACAGATGTTATCAATACTTGTATAATACCACAAATCCCAAATAAAATATCAATTCTTGGTTTTGCGATAAAATTTTCCAAGTGATTCCCAAATAAATTTAGACGTTATAATTTTCGTTAAAACGAAATTGATATAATTGTTTTGACGATTTAGTTTCTATTTGAACTTGGAAATTTTTATAAAAAAACATCTTCTGTTGATTTTTGTTGAGTTCCCAATGTTTTTTCTTCAAAAACATATTTACCTTGGAGCAAAATAATACTGACAAAATCTACTTTTGGTTTTATTATTTTTTTTAGTTCTGTTTCTAATTGTATAGCTTGAGAGGGGGAAAGTTCTCCTCTAAATACAGAATATTGGTAGTGAGTAAGATATTTTTTACATGTTTTAAAAACTTTTTGCACTCGTTTTTCTTCAATATCATAAAATACGAAAGCGTAATTACAATTCATTTATTTTTTGCCTTTTTGCCTTTTTGGTTGTGTTATTGTTTACTATTCAATGAAAAAGGTACGAAATCAACATCTTCAAGAATTTCTTTTATTAACTTATATGCATCATATTTGATTGCTGTAAGCAAAGAAACTTTTCTTTTTAACTTTTTATTCTCATAAGTTTGTGAAAATCTTTCTTCAAGTGCAGAAATAAATATTTTCTTGCCGTTTTCATTTAGTAAACAGTAATTTAAGTTTTTCTCAAAATGTTTTTCAACACTAAGCTTTCGATTATTTATACAGTCGAAAATTGTTTTATATACGATAACAGGTTTAAATACTTCGCTTAAATCCAAACTTAAGGAGAATCGTGATTCTCCGGCTGAATGTAGGAAACTTATTGTCTGATTCAAGTGTGTTTGGTAAATTTGACTTATTGTTTTTGTATAAAGAATAGTGTTTCCGTAAGAAATGAGAGCATTTATTGGATTATCTGGTGGTCTTTTAACCCTTTTGTTCATTACAAAATCTTCTCTTAAAAAGTAGTTGAATTGTTCATAAAAACAATTCCAAATTTTTGCTTCTACAAGCATTATCTCGTTAATTGTAGCAGTTTCTTTTAATTCTGTAGGTACATCCTTTTTTAAGTAATCAAGGTAAGGTTTTAATTCTGAACAATCGTGTCTATAGTAGTGGTATAATACTTCGTGGATATTTACTGCGATACCAAGTACGATTGCTCGAGCAATTTTCTCTCTTTTTGTTTCATAGGCTTTTACTTGTTCGATTGTCAATTTTCCACTTACGTACTTGTCTCTTGGGTAGAAAGTTCCAGAGTAGCCCTCGTAGTGGTTAAAAAGATGCAATGTAACTCCATTTTTTGATAAAAAATCAATAAGCTTTGTATTGAAACTTATTTCATTTAGGCAATAAATTTCATCAATATTTTCAATTGGAATATAGTTGTTACCTTTTTCGTTTTTGAAATTTATGGAATTATCTTTTCTTTCAAGAGTTCCTTTTGTCATTAAATATTTTGTTGCCATTTTTCCTCAAATTTATATATTACAATACGAATAATATGCACATTTTGCACATTTTTTGCTCACTTCTACGGGTGGAACAATTTCTTGATTTAGCAACTCTAATGCCATTTTTTTCGATTTTTCAAGTTCTTCTTCAGTTTCTTCATTTAATTCGTAAATTTGAATTTTTCTAGAACTGTTTTTCTTTTCAATAATTTCCAACCGTCCTTTTTTGAAAATACCTTTTTGTTTTAATTTTTGAAGATAAAAAAGAATTTGGTACTTGCAGGCAGTTAAATCTGCATCGCTTTTTTTGATTTCGGTTAAATATTCATCAGAAATTTTATCAACTTTAATGTTATCAATTGCAATTTCTTGTGTTTCTTTTGCTTCATGAATTGCTCGTCCTATTTTGACAAGTTCGCTATTGTCTTCTAAGTTGATTTTGTGTGCAAAAAGCCAGCATTGACGTTTGCAATGATAAAAATAATTTATTATTGTTCCTGTTAAATTTTCTTCTCTGAATTTATAGTATTTCGAAGTTAGCTTTTTCATCTTTAAATTTTTCTCTATCAAATTTTCCGTCATTAGTTAAAAATTCTTCTCCGTTTTCAAAGTAGTAGATGTCGCCAATAACGTCGTTATAATTTTGTGTCATTTTTCTTACGGAATATGTAAAGTAGGATAATTCTTTATTGATTCTTGAAAGCTCAATTTGTTTTTGAGCATAACTCATTTGGAAATTGTTGAGTAACTCTTTGTACTGATTCCAAACATCTTTTCCGACAAGGGATTTTCCGTCTTCAATTTCTAGAGTTCTGTTTAAAAATACTGTAAAAGAATTATCGTCTTTTAGTAGTTTTAATCTGTCTTTTATTTTCTCAAAATCAAGGTTTTGCAGAATATTTTTTCTAAAGTCTTCAAGATTTTTTTCTGTATTTTTTACAGAACACTCTTCAAGTTTGTTTAAAACGAGTTCGTAGTATGCTTCAAAGTTTTTGTTTTTAAGGTTTTTCTGAATTTCTGAGTTTTCAAGAGAAAACTCCGTTCTATAATCGTCTTTGTAAATACTTTCTGTTTTATCTAAATTGAAAAAGTATACAATGCTGTTAGTTTTCTTACAAGAACGATTTATACGTCCCATAAATTGTTCTTCTGCATCAAGAATTGAAATGTCTTTAAAACCCACATCTAAGTCAATATCGACACCGGCCTCAATAACTTGAGTTGAAAATAAAATCACATTGTAATCTCTATTTGGATTTTTAACTTCTGATATAATTTGATTTCTAGTGTATAAATTATCATCTCCGTTTAAAAGTTGTATCGCATTTGTGGAAATTTTGTCTTGATATCGTTCTTTAAAATCCTTGAAAAAGTTTAGAGAGCGTTTTTTAGTAATAAACTCAACGAGAATATCTTTTCCTTTTTGATATTCTTCGTAAATTTTTTCCTGCAAACGACAAATTTTTTCTTCTTCATCAATTGTTTTAAATTCTTCTATAAAATCAAAGTTTGGCACGACTCTATCTTTGAACCATTTGCTTTCAAAATATTTTTTTCTATCAGAAATTAAGTCTTGAAAGATATTTTGATTGAAGGTTTCGCTTTTTGGAATAAGAGAACCTATTTTTGGCAAAGTTGCTGACATTATGATTATTTTAATATTTAAAAGTTCTGCAAATCTGTTCAGAAATATTGCAATTTCTTGCCATATAGAATTCTTATAAGATTGAATTTCATCAAGAATTACAACACTATTTGCAAGTTGGCAAATTGGAAAATGTGATTCTCTACCCAAACCGAAAAACCAATCAAATAGTTTTACGTGAGTTGTTAAGACAATTGGATAGTGCAAAAATTGTCGTCCCATCAAAATTTGATTGTAGTCTATTGAAAGTTGTGTTTTAAGACCATTATCTTTTATTTCTGTTTTTCCGCTTTGTTCGTCTTCATTATAAATAGGAGTAATTGAATTGATAACTCCTATTTCATTGCCAATAGAAGTATTATCTCCAAAAGATTTCAATAATGTGTTTTTTGTTTGTTCGACAAGAGTATTAAATGGGAACACATAAAAAATCTTATTGATATTTTGGCAATTTTTAATGAGTTTTAAAGACAAATTAATAGCGGTATTTGTTTTACCACTTCCTGTCGGTGCTTCAAGGTAGAAAAGGTTTTTATCAAGATTTTTAAGCAAATTTTCTTCTGCCTCTAAAAACATTTCACTTCTTGCTTCATTTATATCTTTAAAATTTTTTTCTTTTCTGTTTTTTGAGTAGTTTTGAATGCTTTTATAAACTTCAGTTTGAGTATATGGTTTTAAAAATTTATTAATATCGGTAATTAAACCGAAATCTTCAGAAGTTTTTGCTTTAAAATCGTTCATGTAATCAGATGTTGCATAAAAATCTGCTGAAACAATTAAAGAATACAACAATTTTGTGTAGATGTATAAATCAATAGTCTTAAATCGTTCTGTTTCTTCAAATTCTTCCAATTTAGATTTTGCAAATCTATGACGTTTTTTCAATTTTTTTTCATCATTCATTACTGAAAAATCTATAGAAATGTCTGGTAATAAATCTTTGTAAATTGCAAAAAATCTGTTTGTGTCAGAAAAATTTTCAAGAAAATCTTCAAAACTTTTTAGATAACCATGATGTTTTGAAATTACAAAACAATTTATTAATAAAAATAGAAAAAAGGTCTTTTTATCAGAAAGATTGTTTATTTGTTCAAAATATTTGCTAAAATATAAACTAGCAGACGATAATGAGTGTTCTGAATTTTTATTTTGCGAACTGTCAAAAGTTTTATTCTTCATTTTTAGCGACTGAAAATCAGTATTTGCTTTGCCTAAATCGTGTAAATAAATTGCATCAAAAAACATTTTTTGCCAAAGTTCATAGTCTTCAGAGTCTTTTTCAAAAAAGTTTTCACCCAATTTTTCCAAAATCGGTTCAAGCTTTTGCTTGGCTATGATTTGCTTTGCATAAGTAAGAGCTAAAGACGAGTGCTCTTCTATCGTTTCAGGATTTTTAAGATTCCCGTCTTTGCTTTTACCATCTTTATGTGCAAGATAATTTTTGTCGTTATTTAAATAGTCCGAAATAGGCATATTGTCTCCTAAAAGAATGCAATATTTTTGTTTTCATAAGAATATATCTGTTCAAAGTTATTTAAAACAGTATCCATGTTCGTAAAGACGAATTTTTCAAGTTCATACTGATTATCTTCTCTATCAAGAGCGATTGGAAGTCGTTCTGAATATTTGAACGGTTCATCGTCATCTTCATCGCTTTCTTCTGTTTTATCAATATTTTTTGCAAAAATCATTGAATGTATTCTTGTACAATCCTGAACTTTTTGTAAATCAACAACTTCAACGTCTGTTATATTTGCAAAATGGTCATTTTTACCAAGATATGGAATATATACAAATTCCTTACTTAGAAAACGATTTTTAAGAGTTTCTGTTACGTCTGTTCCGTCCAATAAGATGAAGATTTCCCAACTTGGATTTTCAAGCCATTGTTCAATTACAATAAGATTACCGTCTGCATTTGCATATCCAACACTATTATTAAATGTTTGTTTTTTCATAACAAATACAGGTTCTTGCGGAATAACTGAAATTTTTATGTCTTTTAATTTTTCATAAAATTCAGGATAATCTTGCATATCTTCTTTTCGTTTTTCCGCAAGGCATTTGTTATTGTGTGCTTTTTGCTGATTGTAACCACCAAATCCACAAATCGCACCTAATATTCCAAGAAGTGCAGGCTTGTGAATATGTGAATACGTAAAAAGACAATGTGCGTTTACGTCAGGACGTTTAAATATTGCCGTTTTTCCGCTTAATTTAAACTTTAGTGCTTGCATTATTGAACCTCATCTTGTGTAAAAATATTCATCATTTTTGCATTTTGAATATCAGTTACAATATTTGTTGTGTAAGGGTTGTAATAAATTTCAACAGATTGAATTTTATCTTTTACATCATTTAAAATGTTGTCAAATTTTAGTTCAATAGTATCTTTTTCGTTTTCGTCATCAGATTTTTTGAAGAACACATATTGAGCTAAATCTGGAAGATAAGTGTTTTTATCTGTTTCTACAAACACGGCAAGTTCGTTTTCACAACCAACTTTGCTATTTGTGTTGAAGGAAGTTGCTGAAGTTAATGCAGCCTCTTTAAATCTTTCATAATCTTCTTCTGTATAGCCGTCAGTTACACCCATTTCAACATATTCTGCATATGCATCAGGATTGATTGCAAAATGGTATGTATAGTGTGCTTCATTGCTAACTATTTTTGTACCTAATGTTGATTGATCTGCATCATCTTTTGTACCATCTCTGAAAGGTGATAATATTTGTTGCTCTTCTGTTTGAGAGTCATCATATTTGTTAAAACCTTGGGCGATTTGAACTGCACCTGTGATTCCGAAATTATTGCCTTCTTCCGCAAATGTTGCACCAAAATTTTTAACGTCAATTGCTTTAAAAAGATTTGCTAATACAATGTTGCTTTCTTTTTGTTTTTTCAAATCTTCTACGCCAAAAATGTATTCGTAACGTTCTTTTAATGAACGAGGACGAAGTTTTTTATCTTTTTCATCTTCTTTAAAAGATTTGATATAAAGAACTTTTTCACCTTCGCTTTGCCACATTTTTTTTCATAGGGTATTTTAGTGCTTTGTCGCTACCAAAGATTTTTCCGTCAGAAATACTTTTAGGATTTCCTTCAAAATCTGCGTTCCAATTTGCCATTACTGATTTGATGCCAATGACACCATAAATTCTTTTGTTCATTATTCTTCTCCTTTTTCATTTTTCTTGTAAATTAAACTTTGGTATAAATATCCGCCAGTTAACATGTCTGAATTGATTTTTTGTTCAGGTTCGTAGCGGCATATCATTCCGTATAAATTATTGAAACGTAATGAATTTGTTGGGATAGCATAACTGTATTTTAGATACATTTTGCTTAGTTCTTTTTTTAATTTTTCAACATTTTTACATTGTAAAATTGGTGAAATTAAAGAGTGTGCTTTTTTTGAACTTTTGTTCAAGCTGATGAAATAGTTTGCTATTTGTCCGACTGCAAAATAAAATTCATCATCAGTTTCAATTTCATTGTTTGTTTGACTGTTAATTTTTCTGTCGAGAGTTTCGACGATTGTTTTAATTTTTTCACTCATTTTGTTTTCCTCTTTATTAAAATAATTTATTAATGCAATTCTTAGGTTATATTGTTCTCTTGCTTTTGGGATATATGAATTTTCAATAGAATTTTTAACTATTTCCATTGAAAAATCTTTAAAATTCCTTTCAAGGTTTTGAGTTTTTCCTTTGTAAAACCAATCTATCCATAAATTTCTTGTTTTTAATAAAATGCTTTTTAATTTTCCAGTATCATTTTTAATTTTTATATCTTTTGCATCTGAAAAATAATTACTTTCTAACCATTTGCTATATAAAATTTCATTGACAACTGGTATTAATTCACTCAACGAAGTATATATTTTATAATTTAGGTTTTGCGGGTTTTTATCTGAATAAGAAATGTTTAAAATATTATCTACTCTAACTGAAATTTTATCTGTTCTTCTGTCAATTGGAGTACAATCAAGAATTTCACATTCTTTTTGACCTTTCATAATTCTTATAAAATGTCCGCTTAGAATATCTTCTTTTGGATATTCTTTACTTCGGTATGACTTGATTCCTTTTTCTGTAAGATAAATGTAATACTTCTTTTCTGAAAAAATATTCAAAAGATAATCGAAAAATAATTTTTGTAGCATTATATTTTCTTGCGAAATTGAGTAAGGTAAAATATTTTTTCTTGATTTATTCTCAAGATAAGGCTTTTTGCTATTTAGACCCATATTATTGTTTGGTAATCCAAAAATTTCTTCGTGTTTCAAGTAATTATATTTATTACTATTGTATACGTTTGCTAAAATGTAACGGTTACCTTCTTTTTCGTATTCAGAAAAATCTACATCAAAAAATACTGCAAGTCGACCTTTTTGTTCTTGGGCATTATAGTTTGATACGAAAATTTTTATTGCTTTTTTAGTTTTTTCTGCATTTTCAAGATTCGTTGCTCCGTGTTTTTCTTCGTATGCAATATATAATTTTCTTTTATCAGTATCAGGATTTTCGTTGAATTTTAGGATTTTTTCATAATATCCATCAATAATTTCTTCAGTTATTTTCTCCGCAACATTTTCTTTTTTAGCAATGAAAGAATAAATGTTATTTGAAAAAATATTTTTGTCGGCAACGGCTTTGTTTGAATCCATATACATACTCAAGTATTCCATTTTTGCAAACTTTTCATACAAGGCTGTTCTTTCTGTTGTGTTTTTATCAACATCAAGGGTTTCTTTTACTTCACCTGTTTCTAGGTCTAGTAAATAGTATGTTCCTACTGTAAGTGTATATGCATCCGTGATGAATGAAATTTCATCACCATTTGGATTATGTTGTTTATATTCATCTATTTCTTTTTTAAATATTTCAATACAATCTTTTAACATTGTTACTCCTATATAGTTTTAACGTTTACGTAGCCGAAACCACGAGCATTCATTTCTAATAACCCTGCTCCAATTATCGCTTTTGCTAATTTTTGAGAATCTTCGTTTGGAGATATTTCAAATTCAAATTTGTCGCACAATAGTTTTATTTTTCTATTTTCGTCCTCTTTTGAACCTTTACGATTATATTCTCTAACAATTGGATAATTGTTTAATATTTTGGAATTGATTATAAAATCAATGTCTTCAGGAACTTCTTCACCTTGCAACGCTAATTTTTTTCTAGCATTTTGTTCAATTCTTTTGATTACGTCATCTATTGTATGAGATTTTTTCCAATATCCGTCTTCAAATTTACATACAGCTGGTGTTACTGAATAAATTGTTTTTACAATAGTGTTTGGTAAAGTTCTATATTCAAAAGTCAAGGCTTGCATTTCTGTTGTTCGAATTTTATTTAGATTTTCTTTAAAAAAGTCCATTAGCTCTTTATCTAAAGATCTTACTCGTACTGCATAAACACTTCCTGCAGGATATTTAAAATCTTTGTTTTTTGCATTTTTATCGAAAAATCCGTTAAAAACGTATCCTTTTAATGTGCGTTTTTCGTGAAAAAGTTTCTTTTCTTCATTCTCAAGAAGGCATTTGTCAATGACAGCTCCGATTTTTTCTTGATAATTTCTGTTAAAAATATCTTTTAGTAGATATAGTTTTAATGTTCCTTCGTATATTTGCATTTTGTTCTCCAAGTTTTATTATTTTTAATATATGATTAGCTTACAATAAGTATACGTCAAATTCGGTCGTGTAATTTATAACAAATTATTCTTTATTTACAAAACTTTATAAATCCCCTTATCTTTTATCTATTATATATGATAAAAATAATATTTAAAGGTGATATAAGGTGCTTTTAAATATTATTTAAAAGATAAAATTCCTGATTTTTAAAAGATGGTTTACTAATAAATATCAACAATTTTTAAAAATTAGTGCAGTATAAATTTACTCTAAAATTAATTGACAAAAAATAAAAATTCGACTATTATAAAGTGACACTTTAAATTAGTCGGAGTTTTTGTATGCACATTGAACGAACATTAGAAAAACATATTTTAAAACTAACAAAACAATTCAAGGTTTTACTTGTAACTGGTGCTAGACAAGTTGGAAAAAGCACGTTATTAAAGCATTGTGATGAAAAACGCAATTATGTTACATTGGATGATTATAAAGTTAGAGAAATGGCGATAAATGAGCCGGAATTATTTCTTCAACGATACAAAGCCCCATTAATTATTGATGAAATTCAATATGCTCCAAATTTATTATCATACATTAAAATGGCTGTAGATAATTCAGAAGAAAAAGGTCAATATTGGCTTACAGGTTCTCAACAATTTCACATGATGAAAAATGTAACAGAATCTCTAGCTGGACGAGTTGCTATAATCGATTTAAAAGGGTTTTCTTTAAAAGAGATTGATAACAATGACCAACTCACATTTTTACCGACAAATAAATTTATAGAAGAAATGAGAAACAATTCTAAAAATCACGATTTATCCGATATTTATGAGAAAATTTGGAAAGGCTCTTATCCTGAACTTAACACAAATAATAATTTAGATTGGGAAACTTTTTATAAGTCATATTTGCAAACATATATAGAAAGAGATATTAAAGATTTAAATGCAGTTAAAAATGAAATGGATTTCTTAAAATTTTTAAAAGTTTTAGCTGCAAGGACAAGTCAAATGCTAAACTATGCTGACATTTCAAATGAAGTTGGTGTATCTGTTCCAACGATAAAATCTTGGGTTTCAATTTTAGTATCATCAAATATTGTATATCTGTTACAACCGTATTTCTCAAACTTAAATAAGAGGATTGTAAAAACTCCAAAATTGTATTTTTTAGATACTGGATTATGTTCATATTTAACTAATTGGAATAATGCACAGGTTTTAGAAGCTGGTGCAATGAGCGGAGCTATTTTTGAAACCTTTGTTGTTTCCGAAATTATAAAAAGTTATGTGCATAATATAAAAGAACCAAATATTTATTATTATAGAGATAAAGATAAAAAAGAAATTGATGTTATTATCGAAAATAATGGTAAACTTTACCCGATAGAAATTAAAAAATCAGCGAATCCTGATAAGAATATGATTAAGAATTTTTCAGTAATTCCAGAGGACAGAATTGGTGATGGTGCAATAATTTGTTTAATTGATAAGGATTTACCAATCTCTAAAAATGTTAATGCAATACCAATAAGTTATATATAAAATTTCTTTTATTGTTTTTTGTTTTGAAATTAATAAATTAATTATCTTGAGATGCTTTTTTATTTCTAAAATCTTCTAAACATTTTGTTAAATATTCTTTTTCTTCTTTTGTTATGCATTTGCCAAAATATTCTGTTCTGTTTGTTCTAGGTTTTGAGGATTTAGAACCAACAGGACGTCCGCCACCTCGCCAGCCACCACGTCCAGAGCCTGAACCTTTAATATATTCTTCTGCCATTTTTTACCCCTAGCCTTTTACGTAAATATCGTCGACGGTTTTGGGAAGTTCATTTGGTACATAAGTTTTCAAATATCCAATAACTTCCTCTGGTGTTTGTGCCAAATAGTAGTAGTATGAAACTTTTGTCTGTGCAAATTTTTCAAAAATTAATTGTTCAAAAAATTCAAATAAATTATCGTAAAAATGATTTGTATTCAAAAATACGATAGGTTTATTGTTATAGCCTAAAATCTTTTGGACAATCATTTCTGAAACCTCTTCTAAAGTTCCAAATCCCCCTGGAAGAGCGATAATACCATCTGAAAGCTCATCCATTTTTGCTTTACGTTCTCTCATACCTTTGGTGATATGGTATTCGTCATAAGTATTGTTATCAGAATGTTTACAAATTTCGTCCAGTCTTTCTGGAATAATTCCAACAAGTTTTGAGCCATTATCTTTTGCACTTTTTGAAACAGCTCCCATTATTCCCATAGAAGATCCGCCATAAATCAGATTATAGCCATTTTCTGCTAAAAGTTTACCCATTTTTGTTGCTTCATCATAATAAGATTGGTCTAAACCATCACTAGCACCACAAAATACGCATATATTTTTCATAAAATCTCCTACTAATTTTTAAAACCTTCATCTACAAGCAAAACATCATTCTCGCAAGAACCTGTCGCCAACTGATCACAGCGTTCATTATATTCGTGTCCAGCGTGTCCTTTTATCCATTCAAAAGTTATTTCGTGAGGTTTCATAGCCTCTATTAACCTTTTCCACAAGTCAACATTTTTTACTGGGCTTTTTCCAGCTGTACGCCAATTTTTTGCTTGCCAGCTATCTAACCATTTGTTTCTTATTGCATCAACAAGGTATTTACTATCTGAGATAAGAAGAACTTCAGATGGTTTTTTAAGAGCTTCTAAGGCAACGATTGCACCTAAAAGTTCCATTCTATTATTTGTTGTCATTTCATAACCCTCTGTCAATTCTTTTTCATGGTATTGACCTTTTGAATCAACAAAAGTTAGAATAGCACCGTAGCCACCTCTTCCAGGGTTTGATTTACATGCACCGTCTGTATATATTGTAACTTTACTTTTTGTATCTTCTGCCATTAAATTTTCCTTTTCAATAAACGATAATTTTATGATACTTTATTTGAAAATTTTTGGCAAATTGTACGTAATAATTAGTATTCGATACCTTGTCTAGCCATTACGCCTTTATTGTAATAGTGTTTTACTTCTTGAATATTTGAAACTAAATCTGCAACATCAATAATGCTTTGGTGTGCATTTCTACCTGTCATTACGATTTCAACATTTTTTGGTTTGTTCTTAATTGTTTCAATAACATCTTTTTCGTCAATCATATTTAAATCAAGTGCAATATTTATTTCATCAAGAACAACGACATCGGCTTCGCCGTTTTTAATGACTTTCTTTGCGTTCTCCCAACCTTTTTGCATAATTTTTTTATCTTCTTCTGTTTCGTTAGAAGTATAAACAATTCTATCAAGTCCGGCTTGGTTTATAGTAAGATTTTTTCTTACGTCAGGTTGTAGCTTATTGAAAGCTTTTATTTCGCCGTAATTATTTCCACCCTTAGTGAACATGGTGATATTAACTTTTTTACCTTGACCTAAAGCTCTTAGTGATAATCCCATTGCTGCAGTAGTTTTACCTTTGCCGTTACCTGTATAAACTTGGATATAGCCTTGATCTTTTTTATCTGCATTACCTTTGAATGTTACATTTGCTGTATATTTTAGATTTTGTATTCCTAAGTAAGCCAAATGACTAAGTGCGTCTTGTTTGAATGGAGAAGAAACATTTTTATTTTGTTCAAAACTTGTAGTTTTAGGGGCTTCTGTTTCTTTTGTTTTTACTGTATTTAATGGGCTAACGTAATATTGTGGGGCTACATTATTAACTTTCATTCTTCCTACTTCCTTAATTAATTTTAAATTATAAACACTAAATGGGGGTTATTTTGTAATTGGTGCAAGTGCATCAAATTTTAACAAAGTGAAAATTTGTTTTCTTTGATCGTCTGTTAAATTACCAGGGTGTTCTTCGTTGATAGGTAAATTTTTTGGTTCAATTTCTAAATATTTGCACATGCCATCAAGTTGTTCCATAAAGCTATTTAATTCTTTTTCAGGCATTGAATCTTTAAGTTCTTCTCTCATTAATGCCATAGCATCTTCATTTGAAAATTCTTTTTTCTCATTTTTATTTTGAACTTTTGTTGTTTTAACAAACATATCTCTATCAGGACCTTGTAGGTTCATTTTTGGTGCTTTAAAGATTGGGTTTGTAGCAACTTTTTGTTGTGCTTGAACTTTTGTTTGTTGTTGAGGTAATGCTTTAAAAGCCATTTGTAAAATCTTCATAAATTCTCCTTTGTAATATTATATTTGTCTGGTAGTTGTATATTTTCAACGTTCTTGAGGTAATTATTAGCTAGTGAGGGTACTATTTTACACCATAAGGATACACATTTTGCTTATTATATTTCAGAAAAGGGTAATCAAAGTTTTTTGTTTTATATTCCCTGTTTCCTGTCTCGAGGTTGAAAACGAATTAAGCATTCCGACTGTAACGGTTGCGGACCAGCGAGGGATTTTCACCCAACTTTCCTTAATTCATTGATTAAATTCTATACCAAACAAATTTTACATGAAACATGTGTTTTAACATCTTTTAACAATTGTTTTTTCTTGACATCAACTTGCGATGATTTTATCATTATTAGCAAATAGAATTAAGAATTTAGAGGAAATTATGTTAGGTTATAATCATTTTAAAAATTTAGTAGCTGAAAAGAAAATGTTTTACATCTTTTTAGCTGTCCATCTAATTGTATGGACTTGTGTTGGTTTGATTAGAACAGTAATGCCAACTGACACTTTAGAGGGTATTTATTGGGGTTCATTACACGATTTTGGAACTCCTAAACATCCACCTCTTGCTGGTTGGTTAACATATTTAGCATATCTTCCATTTAAACTTGATTTTTGTACTTATCTATTAAGTCAAACTTTCATTTTAGGTGGTTTTATTTTTATCTATAAAGTTGCAAGAAAATTCCTTGATGAACAAAAATCTATGTTATCAGTAATTATTCTTGAGGGTTGCTGGGTATATAGCTATATAACAGGCTATTATGGTTTTAATCCTGATGTTGTTCTTTTATTCATATTACCATGCATAACTTATTGTTTCTATAATTGTATGAAATTTGATAAACCTCTTAACTGGGTTGTTTTAGGCGTAATTGTTGGTATTGCGTTTTTAAACAAATACCAAACTGCTTTCCTAATTCTACCTATGCTAATTTGGGCATTGATGTTTAAGAGAGATATTTTCAAAAATATTTGGTTCTATTTTTCAATAGTGACAGCATTTATAATCTTTTCACCACATATTTTATGGTTAATGCATTATGATTTCTTCCCATTTATGTATTTTGAGGGAGAAATGAATTCTAATTCAATATGGAATCACATCTCAGCACCATTGATGTTTGTGGTAATGCAATTATCTGCTATTATTGGCACATTATTGATTTATGGAATTGCAAGAATTAAATTCAAACAACCAATGAGATTTATAAAAAACTATGACAAAAAACAATTTTGGTTTATTTGTTTATTAGGTTTGATACCAATCTTATTACACGTAGTAATGGGCTTTTTCGCTGGCGGAAGTATGCGTCCTAGATGGGGTTATGAATTCTGGTTCATGTTAGGTATAATGCTATTCTACTTATTCCCATTTGAAATAAAAGAGGGCGAATTTAAATTTATAACAAAATCAGCTTATGTTGTAATGTTAATAATTTTCTTAGCTTTAGGCGGTTTGCTTTCTATAGAAATGAATTATAGAAGTCGTTATCCTGTAGCTCATGTTTACGGTGATATGCAAAAAGCTTGGGCAGAAAAATATGATACACCTATAAAATATTTAGGCGGTTATATCGAATGGACTTTACCAATAACTATTTATGGTGAAAATCATCCTGATACAATTTTAGATACTTTCGGTTATCCAAATCCTTGGATCTCTGAAGAAGCTAGAAAAAAAGCTGGTGTTTTAATCATTGATAGAGATGCAGAAATTATTCCATTCAGAGCAAAACAAGCAGCTCCATATCTTTCTGATGATTATGAAATTAAGCCAATAGAGTACAAATTTAACGTAAAAAATGCTTTTGGTATGGAAAGAGAATACACAATTTATTATGGTATTATTCCACCACAAAAATAGTTTCTAATTCTTTGTAAAAGCTAAAAGTATTGCTAACGTAAATATAGCAAATGCACTAAACTTATTAATTATTACCATTAAATTTTTATTTTTTAGTAATAGTTCGTTTAGCTTTGCAGAAATTAGAGCCATTGTTGTTAAAATTATGGTCGCAATGGTCATAAAAATAATACCTAGCATCATCATATAAAGACAAATATTTTTTGTTCCAGTTGGGACAAATTGTGGTAAGAAAGCTAAGAAGAATAAAATAACTTTTGGGTTTAAAATATTCATAAGAATACCTTTTAAAAATCCTGCTTGTGCTTGATTATCTTCTGTATTTATGTCATCATTAGCTGTTTTATAAGCTTTGAAAGAAAGGTATAACAAATAAAGTACACCTAAGATTTTTAAAATATTAAAAGCCAAAGGTGATTGTTGAAAAATTAAAGCTATTCCAAAAGCTGCTATGGTTGTGTGAAAAATACAACCTGTACCTAGTCCTAGAGCTGTAAAAACTGCCTCTTTTCTACCTCTAGTAAGCCCTTGTGTGATAACAAAAATTATATCAGGACCAGGGAGTAGAGTTATTAGTACAACTGAACCAATATAAAACAACAAGTTTTCCATGCTTTCATCCTTTCTGCAATTTTATTATAGGACAAAAGTTATAAAAAGCTATTTTTCAAAAGCATTATTAACAAATGCAATTGTACGTGGAAAATACTGTTGCAAGTATTGTGAACGTATTGCGGTTAAATTAAGAGAACTATGTGTTCCTAAAAGAGCATTACTTTCTGCAATAGCTTCTGTAAGTCCGCCATTTTTACCTTTATAGTGTTCCTTTTTATTTAAGAAGTAATCAATATTTTGTCTTTCTGCTTGCGGGAATTTGTCCAAAAACGCTTCTTTTTCTTTATTGAATATTTTTTGTAAATCTTTATTATTATGCAATTTTTGAACCTTGCTCATATCCTTTGTATGACCAAGTTCGTGCAAGATAACAAACATATTATCCCCTGTTGTTATTTTTTTATCGTGTTCGCTAAATGAAGAGTCTTCAGCATTTTCTATGCCCTCAAAGGATTTAACATTCTTCGCAAGTTCAATAAGTTCGTCACCAGAAATTTGTTTTAGAACTTTTATAATTCTATTTTTATCTCCTGAAATACGGCTATTTATATCGATAGAGGCTGTATCACTTTCATCGTTTAAGTTTTTAATATCTATTTTTTCGTCAGAAACATTTATTTCATATTTTTTGTCATTTTTAGAAGAAATAAACTTGTTATCATTAATCACTTCAAAAGATGTACTATTGTTCAAAAGTACATTTCCGTCTTTATCTGTAATTTTATAATCAGAAATTCTATTACCTTTAGGGTCGTTTTCGTACAAGTATTGAGTTCGAGTTCCGTCAAGCGAAGTCATATCTTTCTTAACGCTTTCAATACCAGTAAACTTATCAACTGTACCAGAACTCAAAACTTCAATTCTGCCGTCTGCGTGGAGTTTTTTGATATTATAAATTCCATTAATATCAGAGCGGTCAGTTGTTATTTTTTCAAGGATATTACCTTTTTTATCACGTATAATATGGATTTGATTTGTAATATCATTGTCCGTTTTTGTTTCATTGTTATATTCTTTACGAGTTTTTATTATTGTATTGTTTCTATCTTTATATTTTTCAATAGTATAAGATTTTTCGCCATTTTCATATCGAGTAATATCTTTTGCACTCACAAGTCCATTCTTATCTAAAACCTCTTGGTGTGCTAAATAAAAAGGCTTTTTCATAATGTTAATATTAAATTCATTATCAGAATATTCATTTTTTCCTAGTTCAATAGAATATTCTTTTGAATTTGCACAATCATATTCGTTGTCTAAGAATTTAACACGTTTTGATAAAATGTTAACGTCAGGACGTTTTGATTTTGGAACATCTAAATATTTAAATACGTAATTAGATGCTAATGATGTTTCTTCTAAAAGTTTTTTAGCACTTTGGCAAGACTCTTTATCCATTTTTGACAATTTAACATAATCTGCACCGCTAGAAACTTTTGCATCTCCGTACTGGTCTTTTATTAGTGCGATTTTTCCAAGCTCTATAAAATCTTCTGTTTTTTTAGAATTTTTCAAGCATTGAATAACGTCAGAACCTTTTATATCAGGTATTTCTGCTATATTTTTAAAAGGTGTCCAAAGTTTTGGATTTTTATTCATGGTTTGAACGATAAAATCCTTTTGTTTGTCGTTATATTGAGGTTCTTCAGGATATTTGTCGTAATCAATTTGAGCATCAAGAAATTCACGAGCCTCTTTTTCGTCAAATTTAACTTCAAAAGTATCGTGTTTCAATTTATTGGTATCATAAATCTTCTGTCTAGCATTCATTGGCTGAACAGAAGTCATTTTACCTATTAAATTTGTACTATTAATGTTTAAATCCAAGAATACCTCTTGTTACACTAATTCATGATTATTTACGGCTATGAACTAAAAATCTTTAATTATTTTCAATTTTTTGTTACAAATACTTAATTTGTTTTTTATATTTTTGATAAAATCAAGATATGAAAAAAGAAGCTGAAACTATAATAGATTTTGAAAATATTTACGCAAATTATGGTAACTTTCAAGCACTTAAAAATATTAATTTAAAAATCAAAAGTGATGAAAATTGGGCAATTTTGGGTGCAAACGGAAGTGGTAAATCAACATTGATTAAACTTCTTACAAATGACCTTTATCCAAATACTTCTTATGAATTTAAAAAAGAACTTTTTGGAAAAGACCGCTGGAATATTTTTGAACTAAAAAAATTGCTAGGCATTATCACAAACGAACTTCACGTAAAATTTATGAATTGTGAAAGTTATATTACTGTTCAAGATGTTGTAACAAGTGGTTATCATAGTTCAATAGGTTCATACAAACACCATGAATTTTCAGACGAAGAATTGAAAAGAGCTGAAAAGACAATGAAATTTTTGAATATCTTAGATATAAAAGATAAAAAAGTCCACGAATTAAGCACAGGACAATTAAGACTTGCCATAATTGGTAGAGCCTTAATCCACTCACCAAAAGCTTTTATTCTAGATGAGCCAACAGTCGGACTTGATATAAAAGCTCAAAGAACTTTTATAAAGCTATTTGAAAAAATTTCTAAAGAAACGCCAATCATACTTATCACTCACGATATTTCAGAAATTTTTCCAAGAATTACAAATGTAGCCCTAATTCATAATCAAACAGTTTATAAGCAAGGCAAAAAAGAGGATGTCCTTACTTCTGAAAACTTATCAGAAATTTTTGAAACAAGAATAAATCTAAAAGAACAAGATGGAAGATATTTTATCATCTAGTTATGATATTTGTATCTTCTAGTTGCAATAGCAAAATTTTAAATATATAATTAATGAGCAATTTACAATATAAGGATTTTTAAAATGGAAGATAAAGAAATAAAATATTCACCACTAGAAGAATTCATAAGTGCATCAACTCACGCAATAGGAACGTTGTTATCAATTTATGGTTTAGTAATGCTTATTGCTGCATCACGTAATCCGGCAGAAACAGCTTCTACATCAATTTTTGGTGCTATGATGTTTCTATTGTTTCAATCATCAACCTTGTATCACGCAATGGTTAATGAAACAGCAAAAAAAGTTTTTAGAAAAATTGACCACTCTGCAATATTTTTACTAATTGCTGGTACATATACACCATTTTTCATTTTGGTTGTTCCTTATCCAACGTCAATCGCATTACTTGCAATGACTTGGTATATTTCTGTTATGGGAATAGTTTTCTCTTGTATAACAGTAAAATTCAAATACATTAATACTGCCCTATATCTAGTAATGGGCTGGCTTTCAGTTCTATTGGTTTGGCGACTTATTGAGCTTAACCAAATTAACGTTATTTGGTATTTACTAGGTGGTGGTTTTGTTTATTCTGTAGGTTGCATTTTCTACCTATTGAAGAAGGTTAAATTTATGCATTGTATTTGGCATTTATTCGTTATTGGTGGTGCTGTAATGCATTATTTAGCAATTATGAGTTTGTTGACTAATCAATAAAAGTTTTAATTTATGAAAGAAGGGGCGAATTTTGCTTTTGCAAAATTTGCCCCTTCTTCAATATAAAATTACATTTTAGATATAATTTCTGATGCTTTTTCTACAAATTTTAAACAAGGTCTTTCCTTGTAATATTCAGGTGTTCGTTTTGTTGGAATATATCCGTCAGACTCTATATTTAAAAGTTCTCTACAAATTATTGTTCCATATTCTTTTTTAAATTCTTCTGCCAAATCCTGTATTCTTTTATAGTGTTCGGCTTTTATTTCGTCATTATTTGGTGTTATGTATCCTGATTTTAGTCCGGCAATTAAAAACATTGCTGATACTGCTCCGCAAACTTCTCTAAGCCTACCCATTCCACCACCTAGAGATGATGACATTTTTAATCCTTGTTCAAAAGGTATGCCATAATCTTCACAATATGTACAAAATACAGACTGTGCACAATTATAACCGTTTAAAAATAAATCGCCAGCTTTTTTAATTTTATCTTCCATTTTTCCTACTTTTTCATTTCTGCATAAGGAAGAGTTGTAAATCCACATTTTTTATAAACATGGACTGCTCTTTCATTTTCTTCTTCTACTTCAAGTCTAAAAATTACGTCAGGATAAAGATTTTCTAGATATGAGAAAAACTCTGTTCCTATTCCTAAACCTCTATATTTAGGTTTTATGTACAAATCCTCTATCCAATAGCAAGCTTTTCCAAATTCTGTAGAAAAACTTTTGGCAATCATAGCATAGCCTTGTAGTTCTTTTTCGTTATAAAAAACATACCCCTCAAGGTACGGCGAATTATTTATACAATTTTCAAAATCGTTATTAAAAATTTCTTCAGAACCATTCGTAAAAACTGCATCAGAAGAATAGAAAATCTTCATCATTTTGATAATGTCTTCTCTATCCTCTTTTTGCATTTTACGAATGTTAAAATTTTTCATACTATGTTCCATAATACTCGATTGCAGTCAAATCGTCTTTCCAGTTCATTGCATCTTGTATTTTTGCAATTGTTTCAGGGAAGTGCTGTTGTAGATAATGTGAACGATGAGCTAAGCTTTCAACCTCTTTGTCTGTGTAAGTGTTAATAATTGCGTTTGTTTCGGCAACAACTTCAGATAGTCCACCCCATTTACCAGAATAATGACCTAGAGCTTGCGTAAAGTAATCAATTGTTTCACGTTCAAGTTCTGAATGTGTTTTGTTGAAATTTTCACGTTCTTTTAGATATGTTTTTTGTATATCAGAATTACCTGTGAATAATTTTGCTTCTCTGACGGTTTTAGGATTTTTTACTTGCCCATCTCTTGCGTGACCTAATTCGTGCAAGAATGACATCAAATTATCACCAGTTCTAATTGATCTATCTTTTGGATTAAATGATGTTCCACAAAGTTTATCGTCTGCGTTGTTTCCTTCCATATTATTTACGCAATCTATAACTTCAAAAAGTTCGTCACCTGAAACTTTCTTCATTAATTTTTTTAGCTCTTTTACATCTCCCACAAATTTTTTTTCAAAATCTAGAGAAACTTCTTTATCAGTATGTAAATTTTTAACAGTTAAATTTTTATCTGTTGTTTTAATATCGTATTTGTAGCCATTTTTTGATGAAATAAAGTGATTATCATCAATAACTTCAAAGGTTTGAGAGTTGCCCATTAAAACTTTGCCGTTTTTGTCGGTAATTTTGTAATCTATAATTCTATTTCCTTTTGGATCCTCCTCGTATAAAAATTGAGTACGTGTTCCATTTGCAGATTTCATATCTTTTTTTATAGATTTGATACCTGTTTTATAATCTATAGTTGATTTTGCAATTTGTTTAGTTTTGCCGTTAGGGTATTTAACCTCAACGTCATACATACCTTTTATTTGAGAAGGTTTCATTATTTCAGTACAAATTGTTTCGTCCTTGTCGTTCTTTTTTTCAACTGTTTGACTTGTTAAAACAAATCCACCTTGTTTTTCGTCAAATCTTTGATATTGAGTTGTAAGTGTATTATTTCTCATATCAATAGAGCGAGAGAACATTTCAAAATCATCGCCCTTTTTCTTTAATCTTCTAAATGAAGCTTCTTGCATTTTACCTGTTTTAGTATCAAATTTAAAATTGTAGCCAAGTGGATAGTATTTGTCTACAACCTTTTCTGCGTGAGTTACAGGATAGCGTTTAAAAGTCATTGAAAACTCATTATCTGGCTCAAATTTATTGGCTTCAAATCCCTCAGGATAAGCTTCTGCTCCTTTCATTTCAGAAATAGCGTTATTTACTTTATCGTAAAATTTGTCATCACCGAGATATTTTTTTAAGGCATAAACCTTTTTCATATCTCTCATTTCAAAAAAGGTGTTATCTTTAAAGGTGTTAATTGTTTCTAAATCAATGTCACCTTTTTTGTACGCTTTTCTAAACTCATTAACTTCTTCGCTTTTAAATCTAGAACTACCGTATTTAGATTGCATATTTTCAACAATTGAAGATGCATCATTTACAGAAAGTCGTTTGTTGTTTTTACTAGTAAAATTAACTATATCTAGGATAGGTGCATTTAAGTTAGCAAAAGGTTTAGTAACGTTTTTGTTGTTACTAAAAATTGTTGTCTTTGGAGTTGTAAAACTTATTCTGTTAACTTTCATTTCCTACATACCCAGAAAAAGTCTTACGTTCCGTAGTATTCAATAGCAGTCAAATCGTCTTTCCAGTTCATTGCATCACGAATTGCGGCAATTGTTTTTGGAAAATGTTGTTGAAGATATTGAGTACGAGTTCCTAAAATTTCAACATCTCTATTTGTGTATGTATTAGTTAATGCGTTTGTTTCGGCAACAACTTCTGCAAGTCCACCCCATTCACCATTGTAGTGACCTTTAGCTTGTGTAAAGTAGTCAATGTGTTCTCTTTCGATTTCTGAGTGAGTCGCATTAAAGTTTTTACGTTCTTCAAGGAATGTTTTTTGAATATCTTTATTTCCTGAATACAATCTATTATTTTCACCAGTTAAGAAATCTTTTTTCTTTGCTGTTGCGTAATCTTTTGAGTGTCCTAACTCGTGCAAAAATACCATTAAATTGTCACCAATATTAATGTTTTTTGTTAACATATTATAATGTGATTCAAGAAGTTTATCCTTGTCTTTACCATTCAAATTTTTAATGTTATCAACTGTTTCAAATAATTCATCTCCAGGGACAGTTTTTAATAATTTTAGAAGTTCCTCCTTGTTACCTTTGAATTTCTTTTTGAAATCAATTGAAGCTTCTTTATCTGTGTGTAAGTTTTTAACTGTCAATTTCTTATCATCTGTTTGAATATCATATTTATAACCATTTTTTGATGAAACAAAGTGATTGTTATCGATAACTTCAAAAGTTTGAGAATTACCCATCAAAATTTTGCCGTTTTTGTCGGTAATCTTGTAATCGATAAGGCTATTACCTTTAATATCTTTTTCTAACAAAAATTGAGTACGTGTACCGTCAGCTGATTTCATATCTTTCTTGATTGAAGTTATGCCATTCTTTTTGTCATAAGTCGCTTTTGAAATTTGTTCTTTTTTGCCATTTGCATAGTTTACTTCAATATCAAACATACCCTTAACTTGAGATGGTGTCATAACTTCTTCTTTTACCATGTTTCCATCTTTATCAAGAGTTTTTACAGATTGTTTTTTCATTGTCAAGCCTTTTGCACCAATTTCATCAATTCTATTGACTTCTGTGTGGTTTTTGTAGTCAAAAGTTCTTGTTTTTAGATGAGGAGGTAGGCCAGCTTCTATTTTAGAATCTGTTTCTTCAATTACATTAAGGCTATCTGCATCAAACTTGTATGATTTGCCCAATGGCCTATAGTTGCTGTTTATAATTTCTTCAAGTTTGTTTTCAACTTTTGGAAAGCCAAGAGTAAATTCTTTGCTTGGTTCATATTGGTTTTGCTTAAATTCTGTGGCTTCTCTGCCGTTAGGAATTTTATCCATGGCCTTGAAAACTTTATCAAAGAATTTGTCATCATTTCTATCTTTTTTCATTTGATAAATTGAAGACATATTGTATAAATCAAACTTAGTGTCTTTAAAAACTTTAACTGTGTCTACATCAATCAAATCTTTTTTATATAGCTCTTTAAAAACGCATTTGTTTACAAAATCGTATTGAGAGCCATCAGCTTTTTTAATGTTTTCAAAGTCAGAAGTTGCATTACGAACGTCATCTTCATCGTGTCTGATAAACGTGTCTTTAATTGGCTCTTTTAAATTTGCTAAAGGTTTATTTGCGTTAGCTTTCGCACCAATTTTTGGTAACCCTATTTTTACGCCACCGATTTCCATATAGAACACTCCTTAGTAAAATGTATATTTTTATACCGAAATTATAACATTTCAGATAGCTTTTTACAAGCCATGTGTTACAATTGTAATGCAGAAAATTTAAAAATATGAGGCGTTTAAAAATGGAAGAAGAAAGACTTGATTTAAGAATAAAAAATGAAGAGAGAATGGCTGAATATATTAGAAGTTCACAGCTTTGTTATAAGATAAATAACACAATGCCAAATACTGAAGAAAGTAAGAATTTGGTTAAAGAACTTTTTGGTGAAAATCTTGGCGAAAATACTGTGATAAATGCCCCTATTTTTGTAAATCTTGCAAATAAGGTTAAAATCGGTAATAACGTGGTTTTGATGAATGGTTTTCAATGTATGTCAGCTGGTGGACTTGTGATTGAAGATGATACAAAGATTTCTTTGAATTGCACTATTGCAACAAATAACCATGATTTTTATGATAGACCAGTTATTACGTGTAAACCTGTTCATATAAAGAAAAATGTTTGGATGGGCGTAAATGTTACTGTACTTCCTGGGGTTACTATTGGTGAAAATGCAATCGTTGGAGCATGCTCTGTTGTGACAAAAGATGTTCCTGATAATGCAGTTGTTGTCGGAAACCCTGCAAAAGTAATAAAGTACTTGGATGCGGAAAAGTTTGAAAAATAGTGTTTTAACTTTTAAAAGTAGTTATGTACGTGGACAACTGCTGGTTAAAATTTAGTTATTATAATTTTCTAATTTATCATTGATGTAGGCGATTGTGCGTGGGAAGAATTGTTGTAAATATTGATTTCGCTTTGCCAAATACATTTCTTGAGTATAACTATCACGTAAAGCATTAGTTTCAGCCACAACTTCGGCTAAGTTTCCTTGTTTGCCTTTCAAAAAGTAGCCGATGTGGTTTCTTTGGGCATCAGGATATGCATTATTAAATGCTTTCTTTTCTTTGTTAAATATTTTTTGTAAGTCTTTGTCGTTATTGATAGAGCCTTTGTTTTTAAATGGGGAAGAACTTCTAAAATCAATAGCATGACCTGTTTCGTGAAGAATAGTGAATGTCTCATTTATAGTTTTAAGTCTTTTTAATGCTGGTAAATACGAACTTTGGTTTCCATCACATTCAGCAATTGTTCTTACTGTATTATGTATTGCCATTAATTGGTCAGCAGGTAATTTTTGTAATAAATCTATCATTTTTGATTTATCACCTTCTATTACAACACCTTTGCCATCTTTTATATCGTCAAGTAATGGCACAATAACGGCATCTTTACCTTTTTCTTGAATTGTAAATTTGTCTGGTTCAAAAGTTACGTCATAAACTTTATCACCGTTTTTTGTTCGAACCTTGTTTTCAGAAAGTCTTTCCATTGATCTGTTAAGGTTCATCAAAACATTACCTTTTTTGTCGGTGATTTTGTATTCTAATTTTTTATTTCCGTTTTGGTCAAATTCAAGATTGTACTGTGTACGAGTACCATCAAGTGAAGTCATATCCTTGTGAATGACATCTTTGCCGTTTTCTTTAAATCTTCTTGCGGTTGTGATAACTTTTTCTGTTCCGTCAGGGTAAACGTATTTGTGGTCGTAAGCCCCAGTTACTTCTGAGTGAGTCATCATTTCTTTTCTTACGATGTTGTTGTTTTTATCTCTGACAATTCTAACCTCGTCAGTAACCTCGGGATTGTCATTATTTTTAGGCACTTCTTCACGAACTTTTGTTGTAGTGTTATTTCTGTAATCAATTGCTTTTTTTATGCGATAGGTTTTGCCGTTTTCCTTGTAATAATACAGTTTTTGTTCACCAATACGGTTCATTTCTTTGTCTAAATAAACAGAGTGTGTATTTAGTCCACCTGCATACGCTGTTATTTCAAATTCATTATTTGTCGAATATTCGCTTTTGTTGAAGGTTGTTGTAACGTGGTCGTTTTTGCGAGAACTGTACATTTTTTGTAAACGTTTCTGTTCTTCGCAAACTTTCAATTTATGTTCGTAAGGTAATTTTTGGAAAGTTTTGTTGAATTCAAAGCCCTCGCCAAAGCCTGTAAATGATGGTGTAGTAGTGTTTTGTTTTATAGGGCTAGACGCAGTAGAAGATTTTGTAAAAGTATCAGCAATAAGCCCATTAATAATTTTAGGTTGAGGTGCAACCTTATTTAGAATGGGTTTATAAATATTTGCTATTTGATTTATTGAACTAATCTTCATTAAATAAACACTACCTTACGCAGAACAAAAGTTTGCTAAAACATGGAAATTGCTTTATTTTGCTAGAATGTTTACAAATGTAAATATTCTAGCATTAATTATACAAGGCGGACAAATAGAAATTTTAGCAATAAAAAAGGCTCTTGAGAAAACCTCAAAAAGCCTTTTATCTAAATAGTTGAGGGAGTTGGACTTTCGGAGTTTATGATGAAACCGTGGCTTGTCCACATGGGGTTCAAATCCAGCAGAATTTGTCACAAAAAAAAGAGATGAATAAATCATCTCTTTTGTCTAAATGGTTGCGGGAGCTGGATTTGAACCAACGACCTTCGGGTTATGAGGAGCAAAACGCCCTATTTTCAACGCTTTTCACTTGTAACCATAATTTATCAGAACTAATCAGAATTCTTTGTTTGCAAATCTTTTAGACAAATTAACCTTATCAGAAGTTTTTACCTTTTATCACAAATTATCAGAACTTTTGCAACTTTTTTGTAACCGGTTGCAGATTAAAATACCTCCTTTTTATAATAACAAGCCACCCCCTACGAGGGTAAAATATAAGATTGTATTGTTTTCAAGAGCTAGAAAAACTTCCGGCTAAATTTTGAAAATTGAAAGCTAATTATATGACAAAATCTTAATGAAAAGCCTTAATAAACATTGACTTTGATGTAAACTTTTGTTAAGATTCCTCTATGATATATCATCAAATACTAGTAGTTGAGGTTAAGAATAGATGCGTATAGTAGATTTATTTTCAGGTGCAGGTGGCTTAACCTTTGGATTTTATTATAAATTAATAGATGGACAATTCATTAAAAACGACAATTGTGAGATTGTTTTTGCAAATGAATGGGATAAAGCTGCTGCGGAGGCTTTTAAAAAGAATTTTCCTACTATAAATATGATAAATAAGGATATTAAAACCTTAACAGAAGAAGAAATAAAAGCTAATATCCTTGATAAAGAAGTTGATTTAATCATAGGCGGCCCTCCTTGTCAATCTTATAGTACCATTGGTAGACGAAAATATGATGATAAAGCAAAAATGTATCATGAATATTATAGATTACTTTCAATAATAAAACCCAAAATGTTTTTGTTTGAAAATGTTAAAGGAATGTTATCAATGAAAAACCCTGAAGGGGGAAAAGTAATTGAAGACATTAAAGAAAAGTTTAAATACATAAATTATGATATAGATTTTAAAGTCTTAGATGCTGCTGATTACGGAGTACCACAACATAGAGAACGTGTTTTTATTATTGGATGTAGAAAAGATTTAAATATTAATTGGTCTTTTGATAATATTGAAAAATCTAAAAAACAAATTTCAATAAAGCAGGCCATTAATGATTTACCATCAGTTTCAGCAGGAACTGATGTAACTTCATATAAAGGTAAACAGCCTACAAATGCTTATCAAAAATTAATGCGTAATCATGCAAAACATATATCTTGCCATTTTTCACCAGTATATGGAGAAAAAATTCAAACAATTATAAATCATGTAATTCAAGGTAAAGGTAAAAATTACATTAATGAATTGGTTGATAAAGGTATAATACCTGAAGCATTTCGTTTAACCTCAGGATATGATAATACATATGGTAGATTGATTGAAAATCAACCAAGTACAACAATAACAAATAATATGTCGACGCCTTCAGGCTTGAGATGTATTCATTATAGCGAGAATAGAGCTTTAACACCAAGAGAAGGTGCGAGAATACAATCATTCCCTGATTGGTTTGAATTCGTTGGAACCAAAAAAGATATAACAACTCAAATTGGAAATGCTGTACCTCCTTTGCTAGCAATGAAAATAGCAACGCAAATTGAAAAAGTTTTATGTGAGGTTTAAAATGGCTAATACAGAAAATTCTATTGAATTTAATTTTTCATATTATGCACTAAAACTTTTAGGTAAAAATCTATACAGTAATTCTTGGAGTGCCATTTCTGAACTAGTGGCGAATGGTTTAGATGCTCAAGCTAGTTCTGTAAAATTATTTATCAATATGTCAGATAAAGAACATTCTACTATTGAAATTTTGGATAATGGCTCAGGCATGAGTTATGATGATTTAGCTAATAAATATGTATTTATGGGAAAAAACAAACGTGATGATTTATCAGAAGAACTTAAAAACTCAGTAATGGGGCGTAAAGGTATCGGTAAACTAGCTGCATTATTTTTATCAAAAAAATATTTTATTATTACTAAAACAACCGAAAATGATGAAACTTCTTGGTATTTAGATTCAAAAAATGCAGATGATTCCTCTATACCAACATTAGAAAGATGTAACGTAAAAGATGCAAATATAGAAACTCTTGATATTTGGAATACATATAAATCAGGAACCTTAATTAAATTGACTGATGTTGATTTAACGGGTATAGGTTATTATAAATTAGAAGGGCTAAAAGCAAGATTGGCAAACTTCTTTTTGACGGATTCATTAAGAAGTTCTATTGAAGTTTGTGTGCTAAATAACAAAACAGATATAATACATTTTGAACCAGTCAAGAAAGAAATAGCATTTAAAAATATGTATTTGTTATTTTCTGATAATGAATCTAACGCAAATAAACAAATTGGTGATACGGTTGTTGTTGGAAAAACACAATATCCAGAAGTAGCAGAAAAACCTAGAAATGTAAAAATATTAACAGAGTCAGAATTTCCAAACATAAAAGGAAAGCGGATATTAACATTAAAAGATGGTATAACTCAAGCCAATATAAAATATGAAATGACAGGCTGGATTGGCTTACACACATCAATAGAAAATAAATATGCAAATTTAAATGATGATAGATATTTAAAAAATGAAGTTTTTAATCCTAATCAACTCCGTTTATATGTAAGAAAGAAATTAGCTGTAGAAAACTTTTTAGATATACTTAAAAATACTCAAGCTTTTTCTAATTATATTGAAGGTGAAATTAGTTTTGATATTTTAGATGATGACCGATTTGAAGATATAGCAACAACAAACCGTCAAAGTTTAGTAACTGATGATGAACGAGTAAAACTACTTATTGAAATTCTAAATCCTATTGTAGGGAAGATGATACGTGAACGTGTAAAATTAGGTCAAGAAGTAAAAGAAGAAGAAGATGCAATTGAATCTGAGATAATACGACAAAGAGAAGAACAAGAAAGATTGCAAGAGGAAGCAAGAATAGCCGCAGAAAAACAAGCGGAAAAAGAAAAAAAAGCAAAAGAAGAAGCCGAACTAGAAAAAGCTAAAGAGAAGGATAGACGCAAAAAAGCAGAAGAAGATGCAAAAAAAGCAAAAGAGGCTCAAGAAGCTGCAGAAGCAAATTTAGAAAGTGAAACTAGGAGAGCAAACTTTTTAGAGAACCAAAATGAGCCTGATAAAGTTCTAGATGCACTAATTACACATATAATTAAACAATTAGCAGGTGGAATTGAAAATGATGTTAATTCAATCATTGCAATGTACTATGAAAATACAGATAGTGTCTCAAAAGAAGATTTGATAGATGTTTTAGAAGCGGCTTCTTTTGATATGGCTCTAATGAAACAGGCTGCAAAAGTCTCATTAATAGCCAATTTTAATTTAAAAGAGAACAAAGTTAGAACAGATTTATATGGTTTTATTGAAGATTATATAAATCAGGTAGCTCTGAAAAATCTAAATAGAAATTTAAAAATTAGATTTATTAACAATGATAAACTAATTCACAATATTGTATTTTCTCCATTTGAAATATGCTTATTTATGGTCAATATTATTGATAATACTATTAAATATAAATCGAGTGAAAGGCCTTGTGAATTAGAAGTAATATGTAAAAAAAACAAAATTATATTTAAAAATAATGGTATACCTTTGAAAGCGGGAATAGAAAAACACCGTTTTTTTAAACAAGGATTTACAACTTGCGAGGACATAAGTTCTGGTTTAGGATTATATCATTGCATGAATATTGCAAAAAATATTAAAGCAAATTTAGATATTGAAAATAATGAAGATTATGGAATTAAATTAATATTGGAGTTGTCAAATGAAGACTAATTATAAAATGCTATGGATTGATGATAATTTTAAGACATTACGCGGAGATAAAAGAAAATTCGAAAATTATTTTAAAAGACATGGTATAACATTTGAGCCAATAGAAATAGAACAAAATCCTGATGAAAAAGTGGTTGAGAATGGAAGATTTTTAAATGCTGTTAATGATATAGAATTAGATGTAGTATTAATTGATTTTAATATGTCGGGAGAAACAGGTGCAGATATTATAAATCACATAAGAAAAAATATGCATCATTACCATATTCCAATATTATTTTACTCTGGAGATGGACCTCAAAAAATACAAGAAATAATTTTTAAGGCTAATGCAACAGACAAATTCAATATTTCCGACGGAATTTATTTTTGCGATAGAGAAGATATTTTCCGTAAAACCCAGAGTATATTAGATTCCTTAATCAAGAAAGAGGAACAACCACAACGAGTAAGAGGATTATTGATGGATAGGGTTAGTGAAATTGATGCTCAAATTCTAAAAGTATTAAACTCTGATATTCTTGAACAATTAACAGAAGAACAAGCAAACCAAATAAAACAAAAATTCGTTTTAGATAAGATAAAAAAGAAGGAAAATCACAACCATTCTTTACTAGAAAATCTTGAGCATAATTCTCTAAAAGAAATAATCCAATACATTATTAATAAGCCTTGTCAATTTGATTCTCACCTACGTGCAGAATTACTACGAAATATTTATAAAATTGTAGATAAAGAGAAAGGTGAAATCTTATCAAGTTTTTATAATGATATAGGTCAAGAAGAAAAATGTCTTAGCAAATTAAGAAATGATTATGCTCATCAAACTGAAAAAGAAATTGGAGATTCGCATACTGCAACTAGATGTAAATATATAAGAGAAGAAACTCAAAAACATCTGAGAAATCTTTCTGAAGAACAATTTATTCAAACCAATATTCAAGCATAATTGCAACAATTTTTTAGGTTAACACGTACTTTTTCATACCTTCTCGATATATTTATTGAGGAGGTATTGAGTTTTGCAAATAAAAATAATTAGAAACAAAATTAAATGTAAACGTTGTGGCGAGGTTATTGAATCTGAAAGTAGGCATGATTTTAAATTTTGTGCCTGTGGCAAAGTTGCGATTGATGGTGGGCTTTTTTATCTCAAAAGGTCTGGCAATCCTAATGATTGGATAGAATTAAGTGAAATAATAGAACTTGATTAAATTTAGCCCTATATCCATAAGTAACGGGCTAGTTAGGTATATTATTTTATAAGGAGGAAGAATGAAAAGTCTTGAAACGAGAGTCGAGCAAGTTCAAAAATTATTGGGTGAAGTTAGAGCATTGGTAAAAATATGTGCCCTAGCGACAGATTCCTGTATTACTGATAGTGATTTACAATTAAAGGACAACAGACTTCTATATAGCATTGCGAAACATAAACTCTTTACTCATAAATATAGAGCATATCCTAGATAGTTAAAGAGTTTCAAAAAATTGAGCAAGGCTTATGTTGAACGCTTTAGCCAATTTGAAGATTTTATCAACGCTCGTGTTTCTTTCTCCTCGCTCAACCATTCCGATAAAATTTGTAGAAAGCCCAATCCTTTCAGCTAATTCAGATTGAGTTAAATTATTCTTCTTTCTTAACTCTTGAATACGCGAACCAAAGGTTTTTAAATTCTTTTTTGCTTCTTCAGAATTTCTATCAAAATCGTTCATCAAAGACATTATGATTGCTTACTTATGTAAATAAAACAAACCCACCGTGTTATTTTGATTTTTTTGTTGTATATTATCTCTAGAGGTTAATATGAAATTTAAAATTATAATCTTTATCTTATTTCTAATCTGCTTGCTTATATTCATTAAGAATATAAATAATAACGGTAAAAAAAATGTAACTATGAGTTTATCGCCAATAAAAATAAATGGTTTATATGGCTATAAAAACAACTCTGGGAAAGTAGTAATTAAACCTAAATACAAAAAAGCTTTTCCATTTCACAATGATATAGCCTTAGTTGAAATATGTAAAAACGATGATTGTTATGTACAACGAATTAATAAAAAAGGGGAAAGAATTGATAAAAATAAAATTTACTCTGATTTAGAATTTTTAAATGGTCTCGCGGTTGTACAAATTAATAATGAATATGGATATATAAATGAGTCTGGAGTTTTTGCAATTAAGCCTCAATTTACTATGGCAACAAACTTTGAAGAAGGATTAGCTGCAGTTTCAGTTTATGATTTAGACCGAAGGTGTAATTTATGGGGATATATTGATAAAAAAGGACAGAATAAAATTCCATATCGATTTTTTGAAGCTACACCTTTTTCTAATGACATTGCTATAGTAAAAACAATATTGGGATACAACCTTATAGATAAAACTGGCAATCTTTTGTGTAAACAAAATTTCTTATCAGATTTACCACCTCTATTGGGTAAGAATAAAAAAGTTATAAAATATGAAGTGAATTCAGATTGGGCTTTAGGCACATATACTGAAGAAATAGAACTTGATTGTCATTGCAATATTTTAAATAGACAACAATATAATCCAAATAATAATTACTAAAAAGAAAGTGGGGCTTTATGAGAAAAATTTTATTATCACTTATGGCATTATTTTTTATTAATGCTAGTGCAAATGCAGCAACAACAATTATTGAAAATTATGAAGCAGCAAAATTAAAACAAGATATTATTAGTATCTACGCACTTAGAGATTCAATAATTGAATCAAATAAATTAAATGAATACTCATTCACCGTAAAATCGCATTACTTAACGCTATGGACTGGATATTCTTTTAAAAAGACTTTTACAATCGTACAAAATGGTAAAAATTGCATTCTAACTTTAGTGAACAATTCATACATAGCACCTTATGATGCAAAAGAATTATATGTATTGAAACAAGAATTGCAGGGCGGTTATACCTATGGATTAAATTATTTTGTAAAATTAAATCCAAAACAAAATAAAAATTATATGTCAGATGGTATTGATTCTAACGGAACTCCAACAAGGATAAGCAATTCTAATAATGCAGAACTTGTTTATTATTACAACGTCGTTCCAAAATCAACAGTACGTGGGCCTAAACTGATTTCAACATCATATAGCGCAAAAGAACAAGGCTTAAAGGCTAAAAATAGAATTGTAGAAATTAATAGTAAACACATTAGCCAATATAAACCAGAAGAATTATGGCAACTTTTAAATCCAACTAAAGCTAATCAAACAATTAAAGTTGGATATAAAGAGAAATGTGGTGGCAAGGTTAAATATGCAACTCTACAAAGCAAGTATCAAAAACCAATTTTAGAAAATTTATAGTAAATTAGATAAATAAAACTTTTATCAGCTTAACATTTTGCAATATTGTTAAGCTGATTTTTTATATCTATGTATGTCTCATATAGTAAAATTAACATTTTTTCGGTTTAGAGGGAATTGCAAAACTGAAATCAGCATTATTACAATATAGAGATGTATATAATACTTTTTTATTGTAAATTTTTTGCTTTTTTCTCTTTTTAAAACTTTTCTAACTAAAATTACTTACGATAATAGGAATAGAAAACAAAAGGAGAAAAAATGAAAAAATTAAGTATTGATTGGAATGAATCTTATGAAGTAAATCCTGAATATCCACAGGGTGATATTGCAATTTTAATTGATAAAACACTGGAAAAATCTGGATTAAAGGAGTTAAATTGAAAGGCACTAAAAAGAAAATTAAATATTTAACTCAAACTATCGATATGTATCAAAATGACAAAATAATTTCAGTTGAAAAACTTGAAGAATTGAATAATTTTAAACCAGAAGCAGAAAGTTATCAACGATATTTTGAAAGGATTAATGAAGAATTAAGAAGGGCAAACAAAGAACCTTTATTTATTCCAGCTGCTAAAAAATTCCATTATCATTTAAATACAAATAACTATTATCAAGAATATGCCATAATTTAAATTTTATAGTTTTGTCGGTGTAAAGTCGAAATTTAATCATTCACCCATTTTAAAAAATTTGACAAAATGGACTCAAAGGAGGAAGAAGAATGATTAGAACTTCAGAAGAACTGAGACAAAACAATGCTAAAGTGTTCCCAATTAAGGCATTATTAAACAGATTTTATGGGGACAACAAAAGATATTTTTATCTTTCTGGGAAGGATTTAAAAATTCCTAATGAGGTGAAAGAAGGCATTTCAACAGAAAAGTTTTTTGATTTACTTGGAAAACACATGAAAGGTGAAATAAGACTTGGAGTTTCTTGCGAATTAAAAAGAGACATTAATTTAATTACATCAGCAGTAATTGATATTGATTTTAAGGAGCAAAGTTTTGAAGAAAAGTATGATTTAGCTTGTAGATTGCAAAAAACGATTTTATCTAAACTAGGTTGGAAATCTGTAATAGAAAAATCTAAAGGTAAGGGATTTCATGTTTTTATTTTCTTTAGTAATCCTATTGATAGAAATTTGGTACAAAAACAATTAGGTAAAATAATTGAAGAAAATTTTAAACTAAAAATAAAAAATGGACTCATTGAACTTTTCCCAAAAGGCGAAGGTGTTTCAGTAATATTTTTACCATTTTTTGGAATGCTAGATAAAGAAGGATTTATTCAAGAATCATTTTTTGAAAATAAAAATAATTGTTGGGTTCAAGGCAAACCTTTTGAAGCAATTAGGGAAATTGAAGAAACTATAAAAAATTCAATCAACATTGTTGAATATAATCAATCAAAAAAAGATGTTGAACCTCAAGAAAAATTACCTTGTATTGAATTTGCAGAAAACAATTGGGTAGAAGGCAATAGACAAGATTTGGCAATGTCTTTAGCTGGAATTTGTCGTAAAAAATTAAATATCACACAAGATGAAGCGGAAAATTTGATTATAAATATTGCAGAAAAGAATAACGATAATGAAATTCCACAAAGGAAAGCAGCCATAAAATCGACTTATAAAATTGAAGATATAAATCATATTAGAGGATGTTCACACTTTGATAGTGAAACAATATGTGGAAATTGCCCATATTTAAAAAGCCAAGAACCGAAACAAAATAGAGAAGAATTTACAAAAACAGATAAAAAAGGGCTTTTATCTTTATTAAAAAGCACTAGCGACTTAATGCAAGAAGAAGATGTAAAATGGGTAGTTAAAGATTTATTTGCAAAAAAACTTGTAAGTGTAATTTTTAGTGAGCCTGGAGTTGGAAAAACAATTTTGGCAATGGATATAGCGGCTAAATTAACCAGGGGCGAAGCTATTTTTAATCATTATCGAGTTGAAAGTCCTATGAAAGTTCTATATTTTCAAGGTGACTTCCCAAACACAATAATGAAAAATCGATTGAAACAAATGTTTTATAACCCTGATGATAAATATTTTAAACTTGTCAATCGTTACGAGGCTGAATCAAAAGGTATTTCTATTGATTTAACTAATGAACAAGGACAAGAAAACCTTAAAACATTATTGGAAGGATATAAGCCGGATTTTGTTATTTTCGATACCTTTATTTCTTTTTTTGATGGTGATGAGAATAAACAAAAAGATGTGAAAGAACCAATTGATTTTTTAAGAAAACTAACTTCTAATTATGATTGTTCAATTTTATTGTGTCACCATTCTAGAAAAAGAGGTTCTAACGAAAAGAGAAAAGGGCTTGACCAAAGTGACTTGATTGGAAGTTTTGTTACAGCCAGATTATGCGGATTAATGCTTGCTATTGCACATGACACAGAAAAAAGTACAAAGGACGAAAAGTACAATACTGTTATTTGTGCTAAAACTTGGTTTAAACCAATTGAACCTTTTCAATTTGTAATATCAAATAACGATAATCAATATATTCAAGTAATTTATACCACTGATGAAGTGTCGAATACTGGGAAAAACAAAACTCAGCAGGCAAAAGAAAAAATTGTTAATGTTCTATCAAGTATGCCGGAAATTGGTTTTTCTGCTAAATCTCTCAAGTGTATAGCGGGATATTCCGATAGAACAGTAAATAATGCGTTTTCAGAACTTTTAGCTGATGGGATAATAAAAGCTATAGGAACAACAAAAGATAGAACCTATTTTTATAATATCAAGAAACCTCCTAAGAAACCCAAAGAGAAGAAATATCACAAAGAAGCTGATGACTTGATATAGAAAAGTTGCAGGAAAAGGATTCAAAATAAAGAATAATAATTCTTTTGACTCTTTCTCTTTTTGCTAGAGTTTTTTGCAGAAGTCTATTCTCGCGATTCTTTCCTGCATCCTCTAAATACTTAAAAGTTAAGTTATTACTAGATTTTAGACCAATTTAAGCAAAGGATACTATACTATGAAAAATTTATACAATATAAACGATTTATCAAAACTTTTGAAGATTTCAACTTCGACACTTTACCGTTGGGTACATAGAAAAGAAATCCCGTTTGTAAAACTAGGAGGGCGACTTCTTTTTGAAAGTGAAAAAATTCAAGAATTTATACAACAAAATTCTTTTTAGAATACAAAGTTATGACATAAAAAAAGAAAGGAGAAAATTATGTCAAATCCATTAGCAGTAATATTAGCCTTTGATGCAAAAAGTAAAAAATGGGGTAGGTACAAATGGGACAATAATGATAAAAAATTAGTTTTAATGAAAGAATACTATGATAGCACCCATGCAATGTTAGCGATTGATACTTATGATAGATATTTAAAAAATGATTTTAACAAAGAAGAAATCGAAAAATACCGACTTGCATTAGCATTCCTTAGTCAAAGTGCTTACAGTACGCAAGAAACACGTTAAAGTGATATTAGAAATCAAAGAAGAATTTAGAAGGGACATTCCCTTCTAGTTCTTCAAAGATAAAAAGGTTTTAAAAATGATAAAATCAGTAAGAAAAAACAAAACAACAGGCAAATGGGAATTTGATTACAAAGACCTAAAAGGTAAGAGAAAAATTAAAAAAGGCTTCAAAACAAAAGTCGAAGCCGAAAAAGCTCAAGCTAAAATCTATGAAGATTTGAACAAAGGACTCAATCCCGTTGATACAAAAGTTACTCTTAAAGAAGCTGGTGAGTTATATATGCGATTACATGTCAGTACAAACTGTAAGCCCAGCACAATTGCAACAAACAGAGGGTATCTTGATAATCACATTTATCCATTCTTTGGTGATATGAAATTATGTGAAATAACTCCAATTTTGGTAAAAGAATTTAGAAAAGCAATATTGGATAAAGGACGCAAAAATTCAACAGTTAATAAATATATGGTGTTTCTTGGCTCAATATTCAATTTTATGATTGATAATGATGTGCCAGTAAGAAATCCTTTAGCTAGAATTAAAAATCTTAAAGTTGCCAAAAATGAAAAGATTAGAGCCTTATCCACAGTTGAAGTTCAAGCCTTGTTGAGAAAAACAAAAGTTATTTATCCGAATTTTTATCCTTTGCTATTTACTGCAATATTTACCGGCATGAGAAAGGGGGAAATATTAGCTTTGACTTGGGATTCAATAAATTGGATAACTCAGAAAATTACAGTAGATAAAAATTACACTCATGGCAGATTAGGGACTCCCAAAACCGGTAAAATCAGAGTAATTGATATGTCTAATGAGTTAGCCAAAGTTTTGAAAGAATGGCGTTTGGCTTGCCCGCATAGCGAATTAAATTTAGTATTCCCTAATTCTAATGGAAACTACCAAAGTGCTGATAATTTAGCAAAAAGAAGGTTTTCGCCTGCTTTGAATAGAGCCGGAATCGATAAAATCAGATTCCACGATTTAAGACATACATATGCTAGTTTATTACTTGCAAACGGTGCTCCAATGAAATATGTTCAACATCAACTAGGGCATTCATCAATTACTATGACAATGGATTTGTATACTCATTTGTTGCCGGAAGTGAATGATAAATGTGTTAATTTGCTTAATAATATTGTTTCTTCTGCCGTTGAACCTAAAAGAGTGATAGAAAAATTTGGAACATAAAAATGATGTATATTTCTGTTGTATAATCTTTTTATGAAAGTCTTTTTTATTATCTTATTTTTAACACTTCCTAGTTTAAGCATATATTATGGTATGACATTATCATATGTTCATTTAACATTTTATTTAATAGCATTGTTGTTATGTTTTTGTAATAACGAAAATATAACTACAGTAATAAATCAATTAAATGATATTAAAACATTGAAATTTGGCAATTTTTTATTATTAGAAAAGCAAGTAAAAGAACTAAAAGAAATATCAAAAACTGTAGAAACAAACTCTGATGAAAATAATTTCAATATTTCATTATCTGATAAATATAAACATGAACTTTCGTTTTCAAAATTAAATTTTAATTATAATTTAATCAATGCCCATATAAGACAAATATATAATTTAATATACAATGATGATATTTCTTATATTGATAATATTTTAGTTTTTGATTATTTGAAACAAAAAGAGATTTTAAGTAATGATTTTTGTTTTTATATTTATAATGTCTGCTCTATTATTTCAGATTATTTAAAGAATCCGCAAAATAATAAAATTACTAGTGATTTAATAGAAATTAGTTCTGATGTTATAAATAATCTTATTGAAGTAGAAAATTATATAAAACATATCAATTTGCTTAATGTAAAATCCCAAAAAGAAAATATTCAAATTTAAAAAATTTGCAACTTTTTTGCAACTTTGCCATATTTTTGCACTAAAAAAGGGATTTAGCAACTAGCTAAAACCCTTTAAAATAAATGGTTGCGGGAGCTGGATTTGAACCAACGACCTTCGGGTTATGAGGATGAAAAAATAATAAATTTTAGATACAAATTAAATAAAACTTATCTATTCATTGTTATGTTGCAGATTAGGTTCTTCTGGATTCAGCATGTGAATACCTCTATATGTACAAGTTTTAAAGAAGAGATGAACTTATAAATGGATTATAGATATTGTTTTTTTGTTAATTATTGCATATAATGTTGCTTATAAATTTAGGAACAAAATTTCATGTGTGATAATGAAGCAATAAAAATTGAAACATTAGAATATAAATATCTTAATAAATTTTATCATCTTTTAAAGTATGCTGAAGATGAAATATTAAAAGGATTTGAAACAAAAGAAAAAATTAAATCTGACTGGAAGGATTGCTGGGATGATGCAAATAAAGGAGATTTTTCAGTTGGTGCAGAAAGAATAATATATTCTTTGATAAATGGAAAATGCACAGGGCAACCAAATTCTTGTCCTGTTGGTTCTGATTTATTTTTTGAAGTGGATGATGCGTTTATTCACATAGATTTAAAAACAGTTTATGCCTCACGTACGGCCAAAAGTAAAAATGGTAAACTAACTGGTGGTAATATTGGCGATTTTAATACAAGTATATTTGTAGGAAGGAATCAAAATTCATATTCAACAACATACATTCCAAAAGGAGTAAAAAAAGAAGAGCGAGAATATAAAGGTTTCCTTCCTGTTGCATATACATTAAATAATATGATAAAAAAATATTGTTTAACTTATTTTATTTCTGTATTGTATGAATATGAAAATGAAGAGTTTAATACTCTTTGCATAAATATTTCTTGTATGCCAAATGGAACATTAAATTCAATATACAGGGACATGCCTATAAGAGCCGGTAAAAATTCTGATAAAGCTCGATTTAATTTTTATAAATGCAATAAGTTTACTCAATTAGAAAATAAACCAAGTAGAATAAAAATAATTTATATAGATTCGGCAACAATTGACACGTATAAAATATATAAAACAAAGATGAAATTTTTATCAGATTTATCTAAAGAAAGTACTTAAGAATAAATATTGTAATATTTTCTTTCTCCTGACCATTCTTCATTTTGAGAATTGTATCTTTTTTCAAGATAGGTATCTTTAAATCTAAAAGTGTTTCCACCTTTTACGGCCTTTAAAAATATGCTGTTATGTCCACTTTCTTTTTTAGACATAGGCCACCACAATATTCTATGATCAATATCATAATATCCAATCTTATTATTGCGATTATTTTCCCAAACTATCCTATGCCAAGATGAAGGAATATCTGTAGATGACTCAATTTTTAAAAATTTACTACTTGTATCAAGATTGTTGAATTCTCTAGACGTTGTAATTCGACGAGGGCTGTAGTACAAACCGTGGTTTCTACCATAATATAAATAATCTTTAAAATTTACAAATAAATCATTACCAAACAATTCACTTAATTGTCCGTTGGGTATACATGTTAAAACTAAGCTTGGATCATTTTCATTATTTAAAAAATTAAAATGATCATTACTATCAGCATACCCAATTTTAATTAAAAATGTTAAAATCGGTTTGTCTGTTCGAGGATCAATAGAGTTTAAATTTGCTGGAACTTGCAGCCCAGGAAATTCTCCAGCACGCATTACTTTTTCATTGATAAACGATGTTTGGTTGTGTTCTAATTGTGTTGAATTTAATTCTCCACTATTGCCAATTTTATCAATAGTTTTAACATCAACATTTAAAATGATATCATCTAATTCTAATGCAATATCACAACTTATAGGTGATGGATAAAATTTTGTAGACTCAAAATAACTATACATATGATGTCGCAATAATCTTTCAGAAGCTTCTTTAATTTTATTTTTCTTATTCCAAGCTTCTGAAAGAATCTCATAATATTCTTGGATTTCTTGTTCAATATTTTTTAGGTCATCTTTAAACATATCAGAAGTTATTATACTTTCTAGTACATTCATATATTTTTCTTCTAAATTTAAAATATTATTTTGAATTTGTGTACGGCTACAGTTTATATTTTGTTCAGACATACTTCCTCCATTTTGTCCAGCTTACCATAAAAAGTAATGAATACATATTATTTATTTTTGTCTAATTCTAATTTAACACAATTAGCAACTTGTTCTGCTAATTTTACTGGCACAGCATTACCAATTTGTTTATGCATGATTCCAATTGTAGAACCACAAAATACAAAATCTTCAGGGAATGTTTGAATAATTGCACATTCTCTAACGCTCAATCGTCTTTGTTTATTGACATGTATTTCTGGACTTGTTGCTGTTATTGTATCACTTGGACGATTCCAATTTGTTATTCTTAATGCTTGTTCGAAAACTACTGGTTTTTCTACCATTGTTGTTACAATTTTATCATATTTATCATCAAAGCCTAGTAATTTTTTTAGTTCCCACCAATCAGATGGTTTTGGAATACTACCACTATTGTTATCTTTTCTGAACCAATGTCCGGCAGTATAACTATAACCAAAATGTTCATCAACTTGCTTTGTGCTGATACCTGCTAATTTTCGCCATTTTACTAAATAATCACAAATGTCGTGTTGATTAACATTATATTTTCGCCCCCAAAAAACGTCAGCAACGTTTTCATTAGCTTTATGTTGGTATATAGTTTTTTTATTTGGCATTTTTATTGGACTATCCTGGCATCGAATATTTGATAACCAACCTATTGCTTCTTCACAAGTAATGGCAGGTAATAATCCTTTTTTCTTTCCTTCAGCATCAAGGTAGTGAGTTTTTTTAGGAAAAGTAATAGAAGAATTTAATCTATTACCTATAATTACAACCCTTTCTCTGATTTGAGGAACACCATATTCTGCGGCATTCAGAACTCTAGCTTCAACAAAATAACCTAAATCTTCAAAATCTTTTTTTATCATTTTAAAGACTTGCCCTTTTTCCATCGATAAAATTCCTTTTACATTTTCTGCAACAAACATCTTAGGCTTTTTGTCTCTAATAATTCTAAGCATTTCTTTATATAGAAAATTACGTTTATCTTCCATGCTTCTTTTTGAATTAGCAATAGAAAATCCTTGACATGGAAAGCCCCCAATAATAACATCTGGATTATCTGGAATATCTTTGCTTGATATCATTGTTATGTCGCCATACACAATATGAGGGCCAATATTTTTCTTGTATGTTTCAATAGCTTCAGGTATAATGTCATTTGCCCATATTATTTCAAAACCAGCATTAATAAATCCTAAATCCATTCCACCTGCACCTGAAAACAATGAAATGACTTTATATTTTCCTTTTGTGTCTTTTATTTCGAATTTTTCATTTTCATCCTTTACAAGTTCTAAAATATCGCCTATGTCACAATTTAAAACATTACAAATCTTTGATAAAACTTCTGTACTTACCATTTCTTCTTTTCCAAATTTTGCCAATGTACTGCTGCTTATTTTTGCAATATGTCGCAAATCAGTTTTTGACATTTTTTTATCAATTAATAACTTCCATAATTTATCATAATTAGCTTTCATTTAATGAATCCCCACTATTTCAAAATTTATTTTATCACAAATACCATGCAACAAACAAAATATTTACATTTGCAAATATAATATTTGTTGCACCTTAAAATGCAAATTAAAAGTTAGTTATTAATTCATATAATATACAAAGTGATTATTATATTATTAATAATTATTTTCATAATGTGTCTTAATTTCCCTTTTTTTATTAATTCTAGTGTTTACTCAATCTAATGGAAAACCTGTTGATGCTGACAATTTAATAAATCGGAGATTTAAAAAGGTGTTAAAAATAGCTAATGTAAAACAAATTAGATTCCACGATTTAAGACATACTTATGCTAGTTTATTACTTGCAAACGGTGCTCCAATGAAATATGTTCAACACCAACTGGGACATTCCTCAATTACTATGACAATGGATTTGTATACTCATTTGTTGCCAGAAGTTAATGATAAGTGTGTAAATTTGCTTAATAATATTGTTAATACAACCGTTGCAACAAACGAGTATATTAGAAAGTTTGGAACTTAATCATAAAAATTAAACTCACAAGCTAAGAATTCTCTTATTACAATTTTTACTTGATAACCATTATTGCAATTTACATAATATCTATATCTTTCTTCTTGTATTATATTCCATTTTAAAAATAAGAAATTTTTATAAATACATATACGATTGGCAGCACGTGAGCCAACTTCTGGATATTTTGTTAATTCATATACAGCTTCAAAATCATCTCTTTGTACTTTTGATAGCATTGGTAGTATATAAAATCTGGCACTGTATTTTTCATCATGCAAAGGGACGCTGAAGTCGTAAAAAATGTGACATTTTGCTAATTTTAAACATATTTTTTGCAACCGTTCATCTGTCAAATCTATTATGAATTTATTGTCTTCTTTATATAATGAATTTGTAATAGTATTTAATAATGCTGGAGCGTGTTTTAAAGTTTTTTTTATTGATTTTCTTTCTAAATTTTCTATTTTTAATGAATTGCATTTTGCACATTCAATTAAACAAGCAATATATTCTTCATCAATAGAAAATCCATTATTGCACTTTGAACAGATATTAATGGTATAAAGTCTATCTGGATAGGGCTTATCTAGAAAAACTTTAGATGGAACATGTTCTTTTGTTTCCGGTTCTCCATAACAAAATAAGCAATTTTCTAGTTGTCTTTCATCTGCATAATTTTCGTAATAATCCATAGTTAATTTCCTTGCAGCAATTTTAAATAAAGATAAATTTGTAACTTTTGTAACGTAACATATGAAATGAGTATTTGTAACAGATAAAATGAGTAGAATGTGAAATGTATGCCTACTAAATTTGAGCCTGCTTCCTACATTTTGATAATACATTAAGCGTAAAATTTACCTTTTGCATTTAAAATTTTTCGTCAATCGGAAGGTGTTTTTTAGGATAGTGTTTAATCTTGACGTTTTACTATCATTCTTTTGTACAAACTCTCATTCTTGGTGTTACTTACATTTCTTTTTAACTATACAATATCATAAATACGGTTAAAAACCTTAAATAAATATGAATAAGGGAAAAAATATGGAAGAGGAGGAAAACAAGAAATATTATTTATCAAAGAAGAATACCCAAATGAATAATAAAAATATTAGCCAGTTGAGGTATAATATTTTAATTTTGATAAGGTTTAATATAAGTATATTAAATCTTTTTCATACTTCCAGCTATTCTTAATTCATAGAGGCATTACGCCTCTATTTTTTTCTTTTTATAGTTGTTACCTTAGATTATTTATTTTTAACAATGCTATAATTACAACGGATTTATAAAAATTATAAGATAATAAAAGGAAAGTTTATGATAAAAATTTTGTTTGTATGCTTAGGTAATATTTGCAGATCACCAATGGCGCAAATCGTTTTTGAAAATATGATACAAGAGCAAGGTCTTGAGAATGAATTTGAAGTAGATTCAGCCGGCACAGAAGGCTATAATGAAATGTGCCATGCCGGTATTCATCGCGGAACAAAAGAGGTTTTGCGTAAAAATGATGTATATTTTAAAGAACATTATTCTCGAAAAATGAGAAAACAAGATTATGAATATTATGATTATATTATCGCGATGGATTCAGAAAATATAAGTGATATTGAATATATTGTAGGTGAGGATAAAGATAATAAGATTAAAAGACTTTTAGATTACACAAATAAACCTCGTAATATAAAAGACCCTTGGTATACAGGTAATTTTGACGAAACCTATGATAATGTAGTTGAAGGTTGCTCCGCTCTTTTAGAATATTTAATTAAAAATGATTTAATGTTGTAACATAACACATGAAATGAATAACATTATCTTTTTTCGTTTTTCTAAATAAAAATTTCTAAATTTTGTATTACCATTATTATTTTGAAATATAAACAGAAATAGACTTATCCCCTTTTTAATCCGAAATTTGTTTCCAAATATCAGATTTAAATTTCAAAAAAGGTTCATTATCAGAAAATAAATCTTGTTTAACTAAGCTTGCTTCTATAATATCATAGCTCAAATTACATTCCTTAGTGATTTTTTTTATATAACTAGGGCTATATTTAATTCTTTTTTGAATTATTGATTTTATAATACCTTGATAATATTCGTATCTCTCTTTTATTTTTAAAATATTAACATGATTTTCCGCATTTGATGAATAACAATCGACAATAACGTGAATTTTATTATTATTCATATAATTCGGAATATCTAGATTATTAAGCGAAAATTTAATATTTTCACCTAAGTCATCTATATATGGATTGACTACAGGAGTATTATCAGCAAGTTTATATGTGCTATTACAACATCTGCAAACGGGAATAAGATTATATAAATTTAATGCAAGAAATTTATTTTCTGATTTATTGTAGTAGTGATCGAACGTTGCTTCCGCAATAATTTTCCCAACATCATTTTGAATTGTAGCAAAATATTGTTGCCCACAATATGGACAAACATCAATTTTTAAAGCTTTTATTAATTTTGCTCCATACCAATTTGGAATTTTCTTTGTATCAGGACTCCGAAATCTTTCGTATTGTGAAATTACATTTACCTTGGTTTTCCCTCTTTTATATTTTCCATATCCTCTTTTTAATTTCATATTTTCATCAAAAGGATTTTCTATAAAAAGTTTTTTTAAATCTTTTTCAGATAAGTTTTTTTTATTTTTAAATCTTAGTTTTTTGCAATATGACAAATGTTGTTCTTTTATATATTCCCATTCAATATTATTCAGATTTATTTTTTTCATTGAATATCCTTTGTAATTTTTCATGTTTTTCTTTTAAATTAATATAATGAATCAATAATTTGTTAGGTTCAAACAAATACCAACTATACGGAGATGAATATAATTTTTTTAACAACGCATTTCGAATAACAGGTTCTCCTATGAATTCTATTTTTTTATGCAGATCTTCAATAACCTTATATAATTTAGATTCGTTATTATTAATCACCGTAGGGGACATGCAAATTGAATCATTAAAAATTGGTTCATAACTATTCAAACTCTTTTGAATATCTTTTATATAATTTTGAGCAAATTCACCAATTGTACAAATACCATCACAATCACCTAAAAAGAAATTATCATTAAATAAATCATGAATATTAGCACCAAAAGTATTTTCTATTTTTGGAATAATTTTAGTATTGCCATTATTTTCTTTTTGAAGCATTATTACGTTGTTTCTTGGCATATCAGAAAGAATAAATGGAGAATGAGTAGTAAATATTATGTTATTTATTAGATTATTATTTGTTTTATTAAAAAAATCAATAACATAATATACCATTTTTCGTTGCCATTCAGGATGCCAACTTAAATCCATTTCATCAAATATAAAGACCGCTGTATCTTTTGTCTTTTCATTATTTTTTATTGATAAAATATCAGCAAAGAAGCGCAAAATTCTTTGTTCGCCCGTACTTAAATCGCAAAATGTGTATAAGCTATTATTCCTATAATTATAAAAATTTTGTTTGAAGATACCTAAATTGTTTAAGATTTTCAGTTCTTTCGTTAATTTATTATTTTTAACGTCAACCATATGTTTTCGCACAGGTCTATATATGTTGCCATCATCAGTTGTTAATATATTTTGTAAAAATGTATTGTTACATAAAAGATTAGATTCAAATTCAATACAACTTTGTATTAAGTTTGTAAAAATATCTACTAAATTAAAATACTCTAATTGCTTTTTAATTAATTCGTCTTCAATTTCTCTATTAAACTCTGATAAAATTTGTTCATAGAAATTTTTAAATTTGGCATGTTTCACACTAAAATCAAGTTCATTCAAGTAAGTAAGAACTTCTTCTAAATTTTTTAAACTTACTATATTTTCCTGCCCTTCCAAAAAATAAAATACTTCTGCCATTTTAATAAGCACAAATTCAAGACAACCATTAGAGAACACTTCATGAAACACGATATCCTTATTATTATATTCATGTTTTTTGGCCTTTTCAATTATACCTTCATTTGACCTTTGCAGTCTATCTACAAGATCCCAAATACTATTGAAGGTTGTATTTGTTTTTTTTATACTTGATGGAATTTTATTTTTTATTTGATTAGTTAACCATTCAAATTCTTGCAATATGTCAATTTCATATCCATACATATCAAATGTTAAATATTTATTATTGTCATCTAATATTTTTAAATTTAATTTTTTATTTGCATTAAAAAAATCTCTTAGTGCATGACTAGTATCATACATACGAAAACGATCATAATAAAAATAATTTTCCATTTTCTTTTTTATAATATCATTCATATGCATTTCTTTAGGAAAGGCGATTGTATAATCTTCTTCTTTATTTAAAAAAGGTTTAAATAACGCACACCATTCATTAGCGCATTTCGTTTCAACTTGTAATAATTCATCGTTTATTAGAACTTCTACATTTTGACAAGTTGTAAAACATTCATATTTTTCATTAATTTTATATAGTAAATAATATTCTTTAGGAGTAGTTTCATCAAAATAATCTTCAATATCTTTCTCATAATTTGCTCTTAAAATTGAAACTAGAGCCTGACAAATATTGCTTTTCCCAGAACCATTTATTCCAACAATAGTTTTTATATTTAAATATTGACCAAAAATATTCAAACAATTTTGTTGTTTTAATTTAATCAAAAGAGAATTTTTATCGGTATTGTAGTCACTAGAAATTTCTTCATAATTTGCATTTAATGAACAACCTATCTTTTTAATATTTTTATAATTTTCAAACCATAAATATACTAATTCCATTTGCACCATCTCTTTTATTTTTTATTAAATTATACCAAAGTAAAATTTATATCAATAGATAATATGTTTATGAGGAAAATATTCTATTAAATTATTTTCCTTCTATGCAAAAAGAGAAACAAAAAAATTGTTTTTCAAATAATGAAGGTCCTATTATAGGCTAAAATAAAAAATCAGGTTCAATTGAATTATTATCTATAATTTATAAGAATATTTATTTAACTGAGTTTGACAATAACTTTTAAAGGATACTTGCAATTCTATTGCAAATTGTTTTCTAAATTCAGAATAAAAAATATTCAGAGTTTCTTGTGTTAATTTATTTCTCAAAATCATCTTCGAATCCTCTGATGTTATCTAGTTCAATATTATATCTTTTACCTTGTTTATCTACACAGGTTGCAAAATCTACTTCACCATCTGCAAATTTATTTTTCCAAATGCAAATTAATAAACCTATTTCTTGGGTTTTAAGATTTAAAATCTTTGTGCCATAAAGTTGATAATCTTTTGCTATCATTACAATTTCCTTTCTGTTGTATGTCATTCATCACTTACAACTAAAAATAAATCAACTGTTTGTGTTCAAATTTGAACAGTTAAAAACAACTTCTGAACATAAATTGAACACATTTTGAAAAGTATCTTTTTGTGTCGTGAATATTGTTCTTTTTCTGATGTTTCGCTGTTTTCGTTGTAATGTCGTTATTGGTATTACAAAGGAGGTTTTCGTGAACATAGTTTATCCGATTAAAGACAAAGAAAAAATTGCACAAATGAAAAATTACAATAAATGGCATTAGTACTTGTAAAAATGATAAGGTTTAACAAGTAAAACATTTGTTAGAAATCTATAAAACAATACCAAATAAAAATATTTTTGATAGAAATTTTTCTGAGCAAATTTTATGCTATACTAAATCAAAAGGATTTTGTATGACAGAAGCAGAACAAAGACTTAAAATAAAGAATTTTATAAAAGTTTGGACTGGGAAGGGCTATGAAAAAGGTCAAAGTCAACCTTTTTGGATACAATTATTAAGATGTTTGGGTGTTGAAAATTCTGAACAATATATTTCTTTTGAAGATCAAGTTCATCTTGACCATACAAGTTTTATTGATGGCTTTATTGATAAAACAAAAGTTATGATTGAACAAAAAAGCATAAATAAAGATTTAAGTAAAGCTATAAAACAATCTGATGGAACTTTGCTTAATCCTTTCCAACAAGCAAAAAGATATATTTCAGAATTACCTTTATCTAAACATCCTCGTTGGGTAATAACCTGTAATTTTAAAGAGTTTTATATTTATGATATGGAAAAACCTAATGGTGAACCAGAAATAATAAAACTTGCAAATTTAGAAAAAGAATACTATAGACTTTCTTTTTTGATTGATTCTGATAATTCGCATATAAGAAAAGAAATGGAAGTTTCTATACAAGCAGGTGAAATTGTCGGATTGATTTATGAATCATTACTAAAACAATATAAAAACCCAGAAAACGAAGAAACTTTAAAAAGTTTAAATAAATTATGCGTTAGATTAGTATTTTGCCTTTATGCAGAAGATGCAGGAATATTTGGTAAACACGATATGTTTCTTGATTACATGAAACAATTTGAAAGCAAACATTTTAGAACAGCTCTAATTGATTTATTCAAAATTTTAAATACAAAACCTGAAGATAGAGACCCTTATATAGAAGAAGAGCTTGCAAAATTTCCTTACGTAAATGGTGGGCTTTTTGAAGATGATAATATTGAAATTCCAAATTTTACAGATGAAATCAGAGAGCTACTTTTAACAAAAGCAAGTGCAGATTTTGATTGGTCTGAAATAAGTCCGACAATTTTTGGTGCTGTTTTTGAAAGCACTTTAAATCCTGAAACAAGAAGAAAAGGTGGAATGCATTATACTTCTATCGAAAATATTCATAAAGTTATTGATTCATTATTTATGGATTCATTGAAAGAAAAGTTCAAAAAAGCAAATTTAAATATGGATGCAAGTGCAAAAACGAGAATGTTAAAGAATTTGCAAAAAGAAATATCAAATTTAAAATTTTTAGATCCTGCTTGTGGAAGTGGAAATTTTTTAACAGAAACATATATAAGTTTGAGAAATCTTGAAAATGACATTTTAAGTATTCTATTTAAAGGACAAAGAAAATTAGGATTTGTTGAAGAAGGATATAATCCTATACAAGTTTCCATAAACCAATTCTACGGAATAGAAATTAATGATTTTGCAGTAACTGTTGCAAAAACAGCACTTTGGATTGCTGAGTCTCAAATGATGAAAAAAACAGAAGACATTGTTCACATGGATTTTGACTTCTTGCCATTAAAGACTTATACCAATATTGTTGAGGGCAATGCTCTGCGATTGAATTGGGAAGATGTCATACCAAAAGATAAATGTAATTACATAATGGGCAATCCACCGTTTGTTGGTGCAAGACTGATGTTTCAAGCTCAAAAAGACGATATGATATTTGTTTTCGGGGACAAATGGAAGAATGTAGGTAATCTTGACTACGTTTCATGTTGGTATAAGAAAGCTACAGATTTTATGAGTGGTACTAATATATGTACTGCCTTAGTTTCAACAAATTCTATTACTCAGGGAGAACAAGTCCCTATTCTATGGAAACCGTTGTTTGAGCAAGGCATTCATATAGACTTTGCACATAGGACATTCCGTTGGGATAGTGAAGCAAGCATAAAAGCTCATGTGCACTGTGTTATAGTAGGTTTTAGTTATACTCCAAATAAGCGAAAAAGGTTATATTCAAGTGAAAGAATGCAGTACGTAAATAATATTAACGCATACTTAATTGACGCTCCAGATGTATTTATATCAAACAGAAAAACTCCTATACAGAGTGTTCATAAAATGGACTTCGGAAGTATGCCTAATGACGGAGGAGCTTTATGCGACTACTCAAATGAAGATAAAAATGCTATCACTAAACAATACCCCGTATCAGAGAAATTCTTTAAAAAATTCTTAGGTGCTACAGAGTTTCTTCATAATAAAACCCGTTGGTGTCTATGGTTTAAGGACATGTCCCCTGTTGATATTAAACATGTACCTCCTGTATTATCAGCAGTACAAAAAGTAAAGGATATGAGAGAGTCAAGTAATAGAGAATCTACACGTAAATTAGCTGATACACCTTATTTATTTGGAGAGATAAGACAACCTGAGACTAACTACTTAATTATTCCTTGCCATTCTTCGGAAAAAAGAAAATATATTCCTATAGGCTTTGTATCTTCTGATATAATATGCAGTAATGCTAACATGTTAATTGCTGACGCAAGTTTATTTACTTTCGGTATAATGTGTTCTAACGTACATAATGCTTGGATGAGAGCGGTATGTGGAAGACTCGAAATGCGTTATAGATATTCTAATACCATTGTTTACAATAATTTCCCATGGTGTAATTCAACTGATGATCAAAAAGCCAAAATCGAAAAAACAGCACAGGGAATTTTGGATGCACGAGCATTATATCCTGAATGTTCTTTGGCGGATTTGTACGATGAATTAACAATGCCACCTGAATTAAGAAAAGCTCACCAAGAAAATGATAAAGCCGTAATGGAAGCCTATGGTTTTAAAGTAAAAGATAAAGAATCAGGTAAAATGCGTTGGTTAACTGAATCTGAAACTGTTGCTGAATTAATGAAAATGTATGAAAAATTCACTAGCACTTAATTTTTCTTATAGATATTGTTTGGTTATAGAAAAATATGATGCAAATTTTACATAAAATATATTTATCATTTAATAACATAGAAATTGCAACCTTTATATTATTTATAATTTTATTAATTTCATTTAAAACCTTTAGAGATTGCACTACTAGTTTTTTTAAAATTTTGATAGGTTTTATTATAAAAAATAAAGTTTTTCAATTGACTCTCTTAGAATTAAGTTTATACTTCATTCTTATAACTTTTATATTATATAAATTTAACATATGGAATATTACATTGTTAAAAGATAGCATTTTTTGGTTTATATTATCAGGTGCAATTTTATATAAAGATGTAATAAGTGAGAAAAATTGGCAAATTGTTATGAAAGAGTATTTGCTTAAAGTTCTTTCCTTTTCTGCTATTTATGAATTTCTAATAAACATTTTTTCTCTTCCTATATGGATATTGCTATTGTTGATTCCACTATCAGTTATACTACAAATGGTAATTTCATTTAATGAAGATAGAAAAGAATATGAAAAAGTCAATAAATATGCTAATAATTTATTGATAATTATTGGTTTAGGTATATTAGTTTATCTTGCACATAGTATTATAAAAAACTACAAAATTATTTTAAACGTTTATCATTTAAAGGCATTTTTATTACCCATAATATATACTTTAACATTTTTGCCATTTAGCCTTATTTTTAAATTATATTTTGAATATAACTTAGCATATAAAAGATTATCATGGAGATGTGATATTCAAATTCCTGTTAATTTAAACTATTTGTTTAAAATTTTTTTATTCTGCAAGTTTGATTTCATTAAACTGAACAAATTTTTATTTTTCCTAACATCAAGTAAATATTTAAACCAAACAACCAATATTCAAATTTTAATTAATGAATTTAAACGCCGTACCACTTTTTTACCTTTTGATTCAACATGCAAAGGCTTTAATATAGAAAAGACATTAAATTTATTTAAAAATACATACAACACTATTATTGATGATTATAAAGATATAGAATATAACGAAGGTTTTGGTAGTTATTTTGGTTTTTGTATGTTTAAAATGGATAGACAATCTTTTAGCGATATTGAATATTCGGTGAGTGGAACAAATCAAGAAATTCAACATATTCAAATTTCATATCAAAAAAGTAGATTAACACCTGATGATTTATCAATTCAAACTGACAATTTGTATAATGATTTATGTCAAAAATTACATATTTTTTGTTTTAAGAAGGGATTAAAACAAAATCTTTTGAAAAAAGTTCTAAAAAAGGACAATGGAAAAATTATTGTCAAAAATGAAATTATAAATGAAAATAAAAATTTAAAAAAATATATATTTACAATATTAGTAAAGGAAACTAAATCATCAAAAATTATTCAAAATAAATAATTTCAACTCTTGTTCAAAATACTGCGTCTCGAACTTTTATTATAATTTCATGAAATTTTATTAAATTAAAAAAGGGATTTAATAAACATTTTAAGAACCTCTTTGGTTTTATCTGTAACTACCGACTTTTCTACCAGATGAATCATATTTTGTTACTCTGCCGTTTGAGTCGGTTCTATAACTTCCTGTTCTTCGTCCTGTTGAATCATAAATGTTTGTTCTTCCGCTAGAATTTGTGCGATAAGTTTCAGTTCTTCTGCCTGAATTATCATATCTTGTATAACCACTAGAGGTTTGCCTTACGGTACTCGTTTTTCTACCCATATTATCATAAGTTGTGTAACCAGAAGATGTTTGTTTTATCGTGCCTGTTTTACGTCCATACTTATCATAAGATGTTGTAGTAGAACCGTTTGTCCTATAACTACCCGTTTTTCTGCCATAACTGTCATAAGAATTTACTGTTGAGCAAAATCCATAACTTACAACAAAACATAATATTAATAATGTCAAAAATATTTTCTTCATAATTTTTCCTTTTATTTATATAACGATTTTAAATAAAATTTGTTCACATTTAAAACGAAACTTTGTCATCTCTCTAATACCATAACATATCCCCACGTCAAGAACGGACATAAGTTTAGTAGGTAAAACTTGTTTAATAATAGGATAAAATGTTAAATTTTGCTTCTTATCACTTGAAAAACAGTCAATTATCGGTTATAATGTAGTTGGATAACCCTAGATGTATGTCCTGCTTTGCAGAGTCTCTAGGGTTTTTGCTTTATTATATCTTCAAATCTACTAATATCATTCAATAAATTTTCCATATCAGTAGAAAGCAAATGTAGCATATTTAAAACAAGTTGATATTGTTCTTGAGGTGTTTTGTTGCCAT
>ERZ808275.49-NODE-49-length-79467-cov-4.441810_pt1 | contig 79467 bp, 51 predicted proteins | sample MGYA00520894_ERZ808275 | MGnify/ENA primary metagenome ERZ808275 (study PRJEB31516, sample SAMN03275598) | gut metagenome | biome: mammalia-associated habitat; material: feces | host: Papio cynocephalus | place: Kenya | collected 2012-08-03 ... | reverse complement strand
TTAATTTTGAACTTGTTTCAAAATTTACTTCCGATAGTTTATATTATCGGAAGTTGTCGGCAAGCAGCCCGAAGGGATATTTGCCAGCAACTGATGGTTATTCAAACAGGAAGTGCAAAATTTTAATTTTGCAAATGCGGTAGCATTAATTTTGAACTTGTTTCAAAATTTACTTCCGATAGTTTATAATTAAAATCAAATATTACATATTTTAGCAAACTCTTCAGGGTTTAAAGATGCGCCCCCAACCAGTAGTCCACCTATTCCTGGGATGCTTGCAAAAGACTTTGCATTTATGGCGTTAACGCTTCCACCATATAATATTTTGGCATTTTTACTTGCATTTAACGAATATTCGTTTGATATTTCCGTTTTTATTATCTTGACAACTTCTTCAATTTGTTTAACTTCAGGCACAACACCAGTTCCTATTGACCAAATTGGTTCATATGCAATTATTATGTTTTTTAATTCATTTTCGTATAGACCTTTAAGTCCTTCGGAAATTTCTTTTTGAATTACTTCCGTATATCGGTTGTTTAATCTTTCGCTTTTTGTTTCTCCCACACACAAAACAACTTTTAATCCTAACGACAAAGCCTCTTTGATTTTTTTATTTATAATTTCATTTTTTTCTAAAAAGAGTTTCCTGCGTTCGCTATGTCCTATTAAAACTATATCAACCCCAACACTTTTTAACATTTGGGCGGACACTTCTCCAGTAAAGGCACCTTTAGATTCACTTGAAACGTTTTGTGCACCCAATAAAATTTTTGAAGAAGTCAATTTTTGCTTTGCGAACATAAGGTATGTAAATGGAGGAAATATTGCAATTTCATTTTTACTGAGACTCACTTTAGGAATAAATGTTTCTGTGTATTTTTCTATGTCTAAAAGAGTAGAATTCATTTTAAAATTTCCATAAATTAATTTTTTCATATAAATCCTTTTAAAAAATGACTATAAATTTTATTTAATTTAAGCCATTTTATCCTATTTGTTGTATTATAATTATTTTTCTTCTAAATCCTGAATTATCTCAACGCCTGGTAGTTTTTCTCCAGCCATTAACTTTAAGCTAGCACCGCCACCAGAAGAAACGTGGTAAATTTTATCAGTGCTACCAACTTTTTTAATGGCAGAAACACTATCTCCTCCACCAACTACTGCTTTTCCTTTAAATTTTAAAACCAATTTTGCTATTTTTATTGTGCCTTTGCTAAAATTTTTAAATTCAAATACTCCCAAAGGTCCGTTCCAAATTAAAGAATTTGCATTCATAATTTCATTTTTAAACAATTTTATAGTTTTTGGACCTATATCTAAACCTTGATAGCTATCGGGAATATCTCCCTTAAATTTTTTAGCCTTTGCATTTGGACTAAAATCTTTAGCACATAAAAAGTCAACTGGCAAAACTACTTTAACATTATTTTCTTTTGCTTTTTCCATAATTTGATTTGCAATTTCAATTTTATCGTCATCTACTAACGAATTCCCTACACTATGCCCCAATGCTTTTAAAAAAGTATAAGCCATTCCTCCACCTATTAATATGGTGTCACATTTTTTCACAAAATTGTTTAATAGAGGTATTTTATCAGACACTTTTGCTCCGCCCAAAATTGCGACAAATGGTCTTGTTGGATTATCTATAACAGATTTAATTGCATTTATTTCCTTCCCCATTAAAAAACCAACAGCATTAGGGAGAAGGCTTGCAACACCATAATTTGAAGCGTGTTTCCTATGTGCTGTTCCAAACGCATCGTCAACATAAATATCTGCAAGTTTAGATAATTTTTTTGCAAACAGCGGGTCGTTATTTTCTTCTTCTTTATAAAAGCGGACATTTTCCAAAAGTAAAACTTCACCTGGTTTTAATAATTTTGTTTTAGCTTCAACCTCCTCACCAATGCAATCAGAAACAAAAAATACTCTTCCTAATAATTCTTTAACCAAATATTTAGCCACAGGCAAAAGCGAATATTTAGGATTTTTTTCGCCATCAGGTCTTCCTAAATGAGAACAAATAATTACTTTTGCATTATGTTGCAATAAATATCTAATTGTTGGTAGTTCAAGTCTAATTCTAGTATCATCAGTTATTTCTCCTGATTCATTTAAAGGCACATTAAAATCAACCCTAAGCAAGACTCTTTTATTGTTAACATCAATATCTTTAATTGTTCTTTTCATTAGCCATTCCCCTTTTAAAAATCATTTTCTATATCAACATTTTATCATATACTTTATTATTATTCAAAACAATTTTAAAATAGTTAAAGAAAAAGTATTAATAATAAATAACATATCATAGATTATTGTAATGGAAACAACAAAAAAAGTAAAAAAACATCATTTTTTTGGGAAAACTTTTAGTTTAATAACTTGTCTTATTGCCTTTGGTTTAATGATAACAATGGCTGATTTATTTTCCAGCCTAATAACAGTTGGCGGTTTTAGCTTTACTAGTGAAAATATAAGTCTTGGAGAATATAATGTTTATGCTGTTTGCACATCAAGTCATCAAACAAAAGTGCTCGCTATTGAATTTTCAGAAACAATAAGAAACCAAGGTGGTGCCGGATATTTATATATGAACAAAGATTCATATTATATTGTCGCCAGTATATACGAAACCGAAGCAGATGCAAAAAAAGTATTAGAAAAATTGGTTGAATCAAAACCAGACGCTCAAATAGAGAAAATAGTAATTCAACCAATTACAATAAGTAGCAATTTAAGTTCTCAAGAAAAAAGTACAGTTTCTGCTTCAATAAACCTATTCAAAAATATATATAAAAAATTGTATGACATTTCTGTAAGTTTAGATACAGCAGTTGTAAGCGAAGTGAATGCAAGACTAAGCATTAATGAAGTGTTAAGTTCGGCACAAACCATTTTAAGTAACTTTAACACACTATTTTCTAACAACATTACTATAAATTTGTTAAAATTAAAACTAAGTATTGAAGACACAGTAAAAGATTTAAACTCTTTAGTTAATTCATCGTCTGTCTTCCCTTTTACCTCATTAGTTAAAGAATGTTATTGTAAAGTTATTATGAATTATAAAAATTTAGCAGACCAAATGAATTAATCTATAAATTGAAATTTTGGAATAAAATCCTCGCTTGAACTAGATAAATCTTGAACATAACCGTCAAGCCCAAGTTCCATATATTTGTTTAAAACCTTGTTGTATTCTCTTTTTGTTATTTTTCTGTTAATTTCTTTGTGTTCGTTTGCTTTTGCATACGGAGTATATTGAGCTAAAAGACTCACTTTTGTGTTTGGCAAATAATTTTTAATTGTTTCTAAAATTTTTATGCTGTCTTCAGTGCAAAGTGGCAAAATCATATGTCTTATGATTACACCTTGTAAAATTTTACCATTCTCATCAAAAATATCTTTTTTGAGTTCTCGCATAAGTTTTATCGAACTTAAAGCAATTTTAAAATATTCTTTTGCGCCAGAAAACTTTATTGCCAGTGTATCATCAAAATATTTAAAATCAGGCAAAAACACATCAACATAATTTGAAACATATTTAATAGTTTCAATGTTTTCATAACCATTTGTATTATATATGATAGGAATTTTAGGTTTATATAATTTTAATGCTTCCCCAATGGCTAAAGCATAATGGGTTGGACTAACTAAATTAATATTTTCCGCACCTAATATTTCTAACTCTTTAAAAATTTTAGCAAGCTCCTCTGTCGTGATAAATTTACCTTTACATTTTGATGAAATTTCATAATTTTGACAAAACACACAGTCTAAATTGCATCCAGAAAAAAATATAGCACCACTACCTTTGTTTAGACTAATACAAGGCTCTTCCAATAAAAATAAACCATAGTGAGCTATTTTGACTCTAAGTGGCATATGGCAATTGCCATCGGCTAAAACATCAGTCCTTTCCTTGTTACACTTTTTTGCACATAAATTACAAAGCATTTTAAATCCTTTTTGTAACCATTTTAGTACCAAAATACAATAAAGTCAATTTGTAGTTTTTATTTTTTTGTTCTCCGGGTTATTAAAAGTTATAGCTACTAGAAAAATTTTTTTATTTTTAAATCTGACGATGAGTTTATTATATTGTTTTTTTCAATATTAATTTATAAAAATAAATCCATTATTGACTTTTTAAAAGAATCATCTTTTTTGGTCAATATAACTTTTATACTAAAATCTTGTTTTTTCTTTTTAATTAAAAAATTTGAAATTTTAGCCACATTTTTTTCACAATAAAAATAATTAATTTTTTTATCAAAACAATTGGTTATTTCCTTTTCAATATGTTTAAAATGAGTGCAACCCAAAGCTATATTTGTTGTATTTTTTAAATATTTTTTAGTTTTTTTATGAAAAAACAAGCCTTTTTTAAGAATTTTTTCTAATTTTTCATAATTTTCTTTATTAACATTTGATAAATAATTGTCAATATATTTTGGCAAGCTTTTAATATATAATGTTTTTATATCGTTATAATTTAATAAAAAATATTTTACATAATTTGAGTTATCGATTGTGTTTTTGGTTGCAAAAAGTAGTTTTTTGCCATTTTGTTTTACAAGAGAAGGTAGGTCAGGTTTGGTTTTTAAAATAGGGCATTTAATCCTTTCCAATTCCTCATAACCAATAATGCTACTTGCCGTGTTACAACCTAAAATAATGAAATCAATATCAAATTTTTTTAATAAAAAATTTATATTTGAAATGATAATCTTTTTTACATCTTCTATTGGCTTATCGCCATAAGGGCAATTTTTATTATCTACAAGATAAATAAAATCATAGTTATAATATTTTAAACACTCAAGTATGACATTTGCACCGCCACTTCCACTATCAATAACTGCTATCATAATATTCTATATGAAAAATGCAGTCAGGAGTTGACTGCATATGTTTAAATTTTGTTACTTAAATTTGCGAACATTATTATTTATTTTTAACTAAGTAAAATGAGGTTGGAGATGAATATCAAAACTTTTAAAAAAATTTATAGTTTATTTTATTTTTGAATTAATTTTTAATTTTTTAATTGCTTTTTTAACATAGTGATTCTATCTCTAAGTTCAATGGCAGTTTCAAAATCTAATTGTTTTGTTGCAATGTTCATTAAACCTTTCAAGCGTTCAATTTCACTCGATATATCATTTGGTTTTCTTTTTACATCCTCTTTCTTTGCAAAGTCTAGTGTATTTTTTACTTCTTTTATAATTGTTTTAGGAATTATATTATGTTCTATATTATATTTATTTTGTATTTCCCTTCTTCTTGCTGTTTCATCTATTGCACGTTTCATACTTTTAGTAATTGTATCAGCAAACATAATCACGCGTCCTTCACTATTCCTTGCTACCCTACCGATAGTTTGAATTAAAGCAGTATCGCTTCTTAAAAAGCCTTCTTTATCCGCATCCAGTATACAAACAAGTTCCACTTCTGGCAAATCAAGACCTTCTCTCAATAAATTTATACCAACAATTACATCAAAATCTCCAAGACGCAAACCATTTATAATTTCTATTCTTTCCATGGTGTCAATTTCACTATGAAGATATTTAACTTTAATTTGTCTTTCACTTAAAAATGTTGTTAAATTTTCTGCCATTTTTTTTGTAAGAGTTGTTATTAAAACTCTTCTATTTTTTGCAACCGTCTTTTTGATTTCATTGATTAAATATTCAATTTGTCCATCTGTTTTTACGACTTCAACAATCGGGTCTAAAAGTCCTGTTGGTCTTATCAACTGTTCAACTATTTGACCACTTTTTTGCTTTTCATAATCAGAAGGTGTAGCCGATACAAAAATTGTTTGATTTAACCTATTTTCAAATTCTTCAAAATTTAAAGGTCTATTATCATAAGCGGCTGGTAATCTAAACCCGTATTCAACTAAACTATTTTTTCTAGCCCTATCACCATTATACATTGCTTTAATTTGTGGTATTGTCATATGGCTTTCGTCTATAATTGTCAAATATCCTTTAGGGAAATAATCCATTAAAGTATAAGGAGGTTCACCTTCTTCTCTTCCGTCAAAATATCTTGAGTAGTTTTCAATTCCACTGCAGTATCCGATTTCTCTCATCATTTCAATATCATAAGAAACTCTTTCTTTTAATCTCTGAGCCTCAATTAATTTGCCTTCTTGTTCAAATTGTTTTACATAAAAGTCTTTATCAATTTCAATTTGTTTTAAGGCTTTATTTAGTCTTTTACTACCTACTGCATAATGCGTTGCAGGGAAAATTACCACCTGACTTAATTTGTTGATTTTTTGACCTGTCAAAGCTTCAAATTCATAAATAGCATCTATTTCATCGCCAAAAAACTCAATTTTTATAGCAATATCAGATTTATTTGACGGAAAAATGTCAAGAGTATCACCTTTAGACCTAAATGTTGTACGCTTAAAATCAAGTTCATTTCTTGTGTATTGCATTTCAACTAAGTGAGAAATAACCTGTTCACGAGAAACATTCATACCTTGTTGTAAAAGAAGTTGTAAATTGTAATACTCTTCTGGATTTCCTAAACCATAAATACACGAAACTGAAGCAACAACGATAGTGTCAGACCTTTCTAAAAGGCTTGTTGTTGCAGATGAGCGTAGTTTATCAATTTCTTCATTAACAGCCATATCTTTTTCTATGTAAGTATCTGAAGAAACAATATATGCTTCAGGTTGATAATAATCATAATATGAAACAAAATATTCAACTCTGTTGTTAGGAAAAAATTCACGTAGTTCGTTGCAAAGTTGAGCTACCAATGTTTTGTTATGTGCTATTACCAAAGTAGGTTTATTAATTTTAGCAATAACATTTGCCATTGTAAAAGTTTTACCGCTACCTGTAACACCCAATAAAACCTGCGAAGATAAACCATCGTTTATGCCATCAACAAGTGCTTTTATTGCCTCGGGCTGATCGCCGGAAGGTTTAAATTTTGAAACCAAATCAAATTTTTTATATTCCATTTTGACCTCTTAATTTTTATCCTTTAAAAATAGTTTTTAAAATTATACCAATAACAAAACTTAAAACTGCAAAACCAAAAGTTCTTAAAAGTAAAAGCCAAAACTCTTTTTTTTGGTTTTTTAAATCTCTTTTTAAAGTTAACGCTTTATTTTTTAATGTTATACAATAATAATAACCTTTTTTACTATCCGACACAACAAAATCAATATAATTATCTTTAGCAAGTGTTATCATTATATCATCAAGTTCGGTTGTACTTATCAAATATTTTTTAGAAACAAACTCGGCAATTTGCTCGGCTAAAACAAGATATGACCTTTTATTTGGACATATCTCTATCAAATATAAAACTACGAACCTTTCTTTTTTATCTAACATATTTACTACAATATTTAATAGATTTAAAAAATTAAACCATATATAATTATTGCCAAGAAACTACCCAAAAATGCACACGCAAAAACAAGAATGTACAAAAGCGAACCCATTTTGTACATTTTTTTAGTTTTTTCTCGTTCATTGCTTTCATTTTCTAAAATTTGACGAGCAAACGGAAGAGGAGTAACACAGTATAATTTTGCATCTTTATATTTAATTGAAATATAATTTCCCTTTTCCAAGTAATCCATACAAAGTGAAACGCTAGAATCATCTGTCTTATATTTTTTTGGCAAAGCATTAATTAGTTCGCTTGTATCAATAACTCTATAAGACCCTTCGTTACACTCTTTCACTAAATATGTTAATATAGTTTTACTTCTATCATCTAACATAAAATTATTATTTACAAATTAATAGAAAAAATGCCTTAGAAATTCTGGCATTTTTTAAAATATTTGAAAAAATGAGGACAAAACTATTATTTTCTTAGTTGTGCAATTACAGTTTCTATTGCTTTATTGATTGATCTATCAAATGTCCTCATAACTACGGCACTAAAAGGTAATTTTGTAGGAGTCGTTTTTGCTAACTCCATTGCATCAATTTTCATATCCTCAACAACAGCTTTGCAAAGCAACATTCCTAAAAAATATTGATAATTATATTGATTTATTCCAAATTTATCTGCTAAATCCATAAAATCATCTATGTCAAGTATAGAATCAAACGCAAAACCAAAATGAATCTTTAACCTATCCAAAGAATACTTATTTCCATTTGCCCCAGCAAGTATTAACCATTTCATACTCATTTCAATGTTTTCTGGAGTAATTTCATTTCCATTTCTGAACCATTCAGCTAATAAATCTTGAGCAATTGGGTCACCTATAGTAGCGTCTTCACAAAGTTTTGCATATTCTTCTTCCATGATTTTTTCCGCTCTTATTGAGCCAACTCTGGCAGTTTTTGCATATATGCTCTCTCTTCTAGCAATAACAGCGTCTTTAAAGTCTTTAGCACTCATTGTGTTGTAATCCATATTTTTATACCTCTTTACAAGAGTATATTATTTTTTCACATGTAAATCAAATGATTTTAGTTTTCTTTAGCGTCTTTTTGCTCTTTTTTTGTATATTTTCTTTTTGGTTTTGGAAATGTTTCACTCGAAGATTTCTCATTTTTAAGTATCAAATAAATATGAGCAAACATCAATTCAAAATATGGCACAACAAAAATTACAATAAAGAACAATGCAAGCAAACACATACTTACAATTGGAATCCAGTAAGGAAAATTAAAATAATATCTCATTGCACAGCCAAGACCTGCACATACACACATAACTGTAAGTATTACAAAAAAGTATGCAAGATATACAACAAATATTTCTCCTCTGTGACCATACACCAGTTTTTTTGATTTAACCATACATTCCAAACTATTTAAATCCTCATCTGCCATAACGAAGGACGACATAGAATAATTTAGCGCGGTTATAATTCCAGGTACAATAAAAACCACTGCCCAAAGGACTGATATTAAAAATGTGGCAACTTTTAAACAAAACGCCTTAACACAAATTCTGATTTTTGAAAATACTGTTTCAATAGGAAGAAAATCACCAATCGCAACTCCAAGCAAAAATTTTTTTGTTCCCACACATAAAAAACCATAAGAAAATATCATTAACGCAAAGCCAGCAACTGGAAAAAAAATCATTAAAACTAAACTTGCCATTGCCAAAACAACTGCTAAAATCACTTCAAATCCGCGTTCACCAAATGTTTTTGATGCTCTATTAAAATATATATTATATTTACTCATATAAAACTCCAATTTTAGTATTGCCAAAAATTGTAGCAAAAATTCAATTTTTAATATTTCTAAATAAATATAATTAAATTTATTTTAAGCGGACATTTCTTTAACGAAAGAATAATTACCTTAGTGTAAAATTTTTGAATCTAATAAGGAATGCACTTTAAATTAAAATTCATTGCCCCTATTTTTTATTTTATTAGTTTCAAAAGCGCTAACCTCGCCCAATTGTTTTATTTAAAAAACACATTCTTTTTAAAGAATGTGTTTAATTTTTTTATTTGCAATAAAAAGTTAAAAATTAAATAAAATTAGTCCTTTTTTGCTTTAATTTTTGCAGCTTTACCTGTTAATTCACGAACATAGTAAAGTTTAGCACGTCTTGGTTTACCTGCACGTGTAACTTCAATATGGTCAATAAGTGGTGAATGAACAGGGAATGTTCTTTCAACACCAACGCCATTAGATATTCTTCTAACTGTAAATGTTTCACGTATGCTACCATTTTTACGAGCTATAACAACACCTTCATATGCTTGAAGACGAGATTTATCACCTTCTTTAATTTTTACAAATACTTTTACAGTATCACCAACATTAAATGAAAGTTCATCAGCTCTTAAATTTTCTTTTTCAATTTGGTCAATAACGTTCATCTGACTTTCCTCCTATAATAATTTTACCAAGTGTTCATACCCCAAGTTGATTGAGCATTTAATCGAAAAAAGCAAACCGTTTTCGTTTGTTATATTTATTCGATGCCCACAAAAAAGATAGCGGACCACCCGAAGTCTGAGTTAATTATAACATTTATATTTTCAAATAGCAAGCACTATTTTTATTTTTTTAAATACTTTTGTAGAAAATCTTTGCATAAAACAATGAAAAATTTTACAAAACATTTAAATTTTAATATGTATACAACAATTTTTATTTACCATTCGCAAGGTGGCGTTATTTTGATATGAGCTCTTCCTCTTGCAATATTTCATAAGTCTTAATTTGCATTAAAAATTTGAAAACGCAAATTTTAATTTGATGCCCGCAAAAGTTTGTTGAACGCAAACCAATGCTTATTAATGCGGACTTTTATTACTGCCAAATGCAACTACAAATTAGTGTCGCTTGGCAATATTTCCCACTACATAACAAAGTTGCCAATATTTAAATTGTCACCTTCAAAAACATTAAGTTCATTTATGCTCATAACCGCTTTTATGTCATCTTTGCATAGATTCACAAAGTCAACATATTTTACGCCTGCATCAACTTTTTCGATAACAGTTTTTAATGACACTTTTGCTTCAGATTTACTTTGGCGAATTTTTGACACAAGTGAAATTACTTCATCTCCCATAGGTAAAATATCTTTATCATTATAATCATCAATTTTTTCAATTTGTAATTTATGAATTGAGACTTCACCAATTGTGTTTTTAAATGTGTTTTGATATATTTCTTCAGTAACGTGTGGCATATAAATTGCAAACATTTTTATCATACCAATAAGAGCCTTATAACAAACATATTGTGCACTTTCTTTTGCTTTTTCACCATAAACTTCTGGTTTATAAAGTCTATTTTTTACAAGTTCAACATAGTTATCGCAGAAATTCCAGAAGAAATTTTCAAGTTCTCCCATTGCAAGTCCAACTTCATATTTTTCAAAATATCTAACAAAATTATCTTGCATAGCATTGAATTTTGCAATTAACCATTTATCCATAGGCTCAAGTTCAGTATTTTTTGGAGTATAGCCTTCAACAAACTGCCAAACAAATTTACTTGCATTGTATAGTTTATTTAATAGCCTTTGTCCATTTTTAAATTGCTCATCACCAAAGATTATATCTCTTCCTAAACTTCCTGTTGCTGTCCAATACCTTGTTACATCGGCACTAAACATATCAATTAATGAAATAGGGTCAGCCTTTGCGTTGTTTTTGCTTTTAGAAATTTTTTCACCTTGACCAGCCATAATAAAGCCAGAAATCATTACATTTTCCCAAGGTTTAATATCACTATGATAGAAAGATTTAACAATTGTATAAAAATCCCAAGTTCTTATAATATCGTGAGCATTTGGACGCAAACTCATTGGCATTAGACGTTTATACATATCGTCATCTATTTTCCATTTGCAATTTATTTGAGGTGTAACAGAAGATGTTGCCCAAGTATCCAAAATATCAGTTTCTGGATTAAAATTTGAACTTCCACATTTTGGACAAGCACATTTTGGTTGCACAGACATTGGATTTACAGGTAAATCTTTTTCATCTGCAACAATAATTTCCCCACAATCTGCACAATACCAAACAGGGAATGGCACTCCAAAATATTTTTGACGACTGATGCACCAATCCATCATTAAATTTTCTACCCAGTCATTATATCTTGCTTGCATAAAGGAAGGATACCAAGTGATTTCATCACCTTTTTTACGCCATTCTTTTTTATTTTCCAAAGTTTTAATAAACCATTGTTTTTTCAAGTTTATTTCCATTTCTGTCCCACAACGTTCGTGAACAGAAACTTGGTGAGTCAATGGCTCTTGCGACAATAAAAGTCCCGCTTCCTTTAAATCTGCAATGATTTGTTCTCTTGCTTCTTTGCATTTTAAACCAGCATATTTTCCAGCTCTTTCAGTCATTCTTCCAGCATCATCAATTGCCACTTTGTACTCTAAATTATATTTTTTGTACCACTGTGTATCTGTTTGGTCACCAAAAGTACAGCACATAACAGCACCAGTACCTTTTTCCATATCAGCCTTATCATCTGTCATAATTGGAACATAATAATTGTAAAGAGGTACTTTTACATTTTTGCCAACTAAGTCTTTATATCTTTCATCGTTAGGATTAACAAAGACACAATCACAAGCACATAAAAATTCCGGTCTTGTTGTTGCTATTTCCAAATATTTATCTGTCCCCTCAACAAAAAACTTAAGATGATTGAATGTAGTTTCTATTTCTTTTGTTTCAAGTTCACTTTGAGCGATAGCTGTTCTACATTTTGTACACCAAAGTGCAGGTGCTTCTGCATAATATACTTTATTCTTTTTATAAAGATCCAAAAAAGACATTTGGCTTATTTTTTGAGTTTCAGGGCTTACAGTGTGATAACGGAGTGACCAGTCCGCTGAATTGCCTATTTTTATAAAAAGGTTTTTAAATTCGTCAACATATTTGTTTACCACTTCCATACATATGTTTGTAAACTCTTCTCTAGGCAAAGAATACGCTTTGATTCCACGTTCTTTTTCAACCAAAAGTTCAGTTGGAAGACCATTATCATCAAAACCAAAAGGATAAAAAACGTTGTAGCCTCTCATTCTTTTATATCTAGCAACAAATTCTGCTTGTGAGTAACTAAAAATATGCCCTATGTGAATTTTACCACTTACTGTTGGAGGAGGAGTATCAATTGAATATATTGGTTTTTTTGTATCATTTTTATCAAAATTATAAATACCTTGCTCCTGCCAATATTTTTGCCATTTACTCTCTGCAATTTTATAGTCATATTTATTTTCTAACATAATAACCTCTTTTATATTATTAAAGTTTTGTCTAAAAGTAACGAAGTCATTTTTTAAAGTAAAACTGATATTTGTTTAAACGTTGATACCATAATTTGTAAAAGTGGCTAAAAAATTAACAAATATAAGTTTGACTTACTTAACAACATCACATAGAATTTAAAAAATAGCACTAACTAAAGTGCCATTATTTTTTAATTTTTGATATGGCACAAAAACACTTGTGCGGATAACCACACTAAGATATTTTCACGACCACAACCAAAAATCTTTTCATAATAATGAATATATCATATATGTAATTTTATGTCAAACAATAAGAATATTTTTTATTACCTATTTTGCAACAATAATATATCTTTTTCAAAAACATTCCAAGGAGTTTTGTCAACTGGAGGGATACATCTAAAAAGCATTTGTTTTTTTGTTGTTGGGTGTTCAAACGATAATTCATATGCCCATAGTGCTAAATTATGTCCTTTTGCAAGGGTGTCACCATTATATTTAACATCACCAAAAACTGGGCAACCAATTTGTGACATTTGAACTCTTATTTGATGGCTACGTCCAGTTAAAATCTGTATTTCCATCAAACTAACCTTATCCAAAGTTTTTAACGTTTTATATTCTAGTACGGCTTGTTTTGCACCTTCCACACCTCTTGGAACTACTTTAACAACATTTGTTTTTTCATCTTTTTTTAAAAAATGCTCAAGGCGTGAAGCTTTGTATCTTGGTGAGCCTACAACAACTGCCAAATATTTTTTTGTAAATTTTTTTAACTTCATTTGCTCAGTCAATCTATTTGCCGCTTTACTTGTTTTTGCAAAAACCATAATTCCACCTGTTGGTCGATCAAGCCTATGCACTAGACCTATAAAAACATTCCCTGGCTTGTTATATTTTGTTTTTACATATTCTTTTACCATATCCAAGAGTGATTTATCCGAAGAAATATCACCTTGGCTTAAAATATTTTGTGGTTTTAAAACTACAATGATGTGATTATCTTCATATAATATATTTAAATCTTGCATTAGTTAATCCTCCCAAACTTTTATCCCGCTTGCCCCGCAAGGTAAAATAATGTTTTTTTCTTGGGTTTTTATACCTATTTCATACGCGTCTGTTTTTCCACCATCAAAAATATCATTTAATATATTTGAAAGCACCATAGGTTGCAAACCTGTTGTATATGAATTAATTAAAACAAATAATGGATTTTTTGACAATACTTTTTTGCAAAGTTTTACAAAATCATATAAATCATTTTCGATTTTCCACATTTCACCGCCAGGTCCTCTTCCATAACTAGGTGGATCCATAATTATTGCGTCATATGTCTTTTCGCGTCTAATTTCACGCTCAACAAATTTTGCACAATCATCAACAATATATCTAATAGGTTTTTGTTCGAGTCCTGAAAGTTTTATGTTTTGTTTGCATCTATCAACCATACCTTTGGAAGCATCAACGTGGGTCACCTCAGCCCCTGCATATGTGCAAGCAACAGTTGCCCCACCTGTGTAACCAAAAAGGTTTAAAACTTTAATTGGTCTTTTTGCATTTTTTATAAGGTCAATCATATAATCCCAATTAACTGCTTGTTCTGGGAAAAGCCCTGTATGTTTGAAGCCCATTGGTTTTATCAAAAAAGTTAAATTTTTGTATGAAATTTTCCATTCACTTGGCATAGGTTTTAAAATATCCCAATGCCCCCCGCCGGTACTCTCTCTTATATAATGGGCATTTAAATTTGGCTCTTTTGCCAAATTTTTTTTGCTATGCCAAATAACTTGTGGGTCAGGACGCAAAAGTTTAACATTTCCCCAGCCTTCCAATTTTTCTCCATCACCTGTCGCATACACTATATAATCTTTCCATTGTTCACTTACTTTCATTTTTTTCTTCCTTTTTTAAATCTTCCACAAAAACGTAAAATAACATTCAAATTTTCAAAACTTTTGTTGAAAATTTTTCACCTTTTAAATGTAGTATCTTTTTGTTAAACAAAAGCGAGTTTTTATTTAAACTTACGTAAAGACTTTACTTAGTTTATCTTCTTTAGTTTACATCAAAAGTAATAAAATTTTTTGCCAAATGCTAAATAAATTTTTTACTTAGCGACTTTTTTTACATAAGAAATGTTATTTAAATTTAAAAAATTGTGAAATAATTCTAAAAAATCATCTCTTTTAGTGCTTACACAATTTTCCTCATTGATTGATAAGACTATCTTGTTAAACTCGTCTATTTTTTCCAACTTCAAATAGCCTACAATAGCTCTAGCCTTAATATCGACACCAACCCACAATGATTTTAAAAACCAGTACTCATCTTCCATATCAACAGCATCATAAACTTTTTCCAATTCATCTTTTGTTTGCAATCTTGCTAAAAACGGAAGACGAATATAAGAAGAAAACTCATTTTTATCTTTTTTTAAAATTAAAATTTCTTCTTTTGTTAAAGGAAAAAGCATTGTGTTGCCATATTGAAGAACATACTGGCTTAAATCATAATTTTTCATACTTTAATAGTTTAATATTGTTGATTACATTTGTCAATTTTTTGGCTTTGTAAGTTCCAAATAAATATTTTCAAAATTTTCCTTTTTTATATCCAATTCTCTTAAAACAGTAAATGCTTGTTCTATTGACATTTTAAAAAAACAATCATTTTGGGTCAACAATTTTTTTATATTTAATTGAATAGATAATTTTTTAAAATTTTCTTCAGTTCTATATTTATTTATCAATAAATCATTAATTTTTCTTAATTTATTTAACATTTTCATCACCTTCATTATCAATACCTGGAATAAAGTGTTTCTTTTTTGTACCAGCGGTTATATGACTAAATGCACCATAACTAAAGTTATTTTTTAATGTCGCTTTATCAATGTCCTCAAGTATCCCATCTTTATTTAGCAACTGATAAGTTGTTGAGTCAATTGCTTTGTCAAATGTTTTTTCATTAAAGGATAAAATAATTGCTGGTGAACTTTTTAATCTAATCCCATCCAATGTTTTCCTGCTGATAACTGCCACATCAAATTTACCTTGTTCTTTTTCTTGAGAAAAAACAGCTCTTGCTAGTTTTAATGTGTAAGTAATTCTTTCCATATCTGGCAAACTATTTGCACATTTGGATTGATTTTCGAAAATATCCTTTTTTTGTGATATAGATACTTGTTCCTGTTCACACAACTCCTCAAATTGTTCCAAAAACATTTCATAATAATCTTGGTCTGTTTCTTTTTCTTCCTCTAACATTATGATGTTTTGATATACTTTTTTATAAAGATTAGAAAATTCTTTTAAAAGTTCGTTATCCTTATTTTGACAATTTAGTCCTACAAGATTATTGTTGGTTTTTGCATTGTATAAATCACCTCCAATAATGCCAGATAAAGGGTCAGCATTAAGCAAAAATTTCCCATCGCTTAATGTGATAAATGTATGATTATCTCCATACGTGTTTTCGCCATTTATTAAAAAATCAACATCCAATTCTTGCAAAAATTTTGCAAATATATATGAAAACTCATAGCAAACAATTTTATTATTTTTAAGATTCACTTTGTTTAGGCGTTTTATATCTTGATGAATTAAAGCACTCATACCTTTTTGATTGTTAGAATAAAATTCTTCATCATAAGTTAAAGTTTTACATAGTTTTATATAAACATATAATGCTTTTTCCAAAAGTGAATAATCATTTGGCATATCATTAAAAATATATTGTTTTAAACCCTCATCTAAAACAACTGAGTTTAAATATAAATCATTTCTCATTTTAGACAAACCTAAAGCGTGTGTATCTCTTCCCATTTTTCTTTTCTCTTTTAATTAATTTAAATATAACATAGTTTTTATTTTAATTCAATAGGTTAACATCATTTTTCTTTTTTTAATTTAGAAAAAGCAACACATAAAGACTAAAAGTGAAGTAAGCCCCAAAAGTTGTACAACTTTTGGGGCTTACTATTTTCACATTCTATCTTATATTTTCCCTAATTTCCTGTATTGCATTTTTCTCTAACCTTGAAACCTGTGCTTGAGAGATTCCAATGGCATCAGATACTTCAATTTGTGTTTTTCCTATAAAATAACGCAAAAGCAAAATTTCTCTTTCTCTTTTATCTAATTTCCCAAGAGCATTTTTTAAGGAAAGGATTTCATTTAAACTATCATCATCGTGTTTAGTATCAGCAATTTGATCCATTACTCTTACTGCATCGCCGTCCTCATAAACAGGTTCATTTAGGCTTATTGTATCACTAATGGCATCAAGAGCAAATGAAACATCTTTAACTGGTGTTTCTATAATACTTGCTATTTCATCAACAGATGGCTCTTTTCCATATTGCTTAGTAAATTTTTCACGTGCTTGAAGGGCTTTATAAGCTATATCTCTTAAACTTCTAGAAACTCTAATAGCATTATTATCACGCAAATAACGTTTAATTTCTCCAACAATCATAGGTACAGCATAAGTTGAAAATTTAACATTTAAGTTGACATCAAAATTATCAATTGCCTTCATAAGTCCCACACAACCTACTTGAAACATATCGTCAGATTTATCTTTTCTGCCATAAAAACGTTGAACAACACTTAAAACGAGTCTTAAATTTGCAACAACAAATTCATCTCTAGCAAGTGCATCACCAGTTTTGACCCTTTTCATTAGTTTTTCCATTTCTTCAGATTTAAGTTTAGGCAATTTACTTGTATCAACACCACAAACAACAACTTTTGCAGCCATAACATCTCCCCTTTGAAGTTTATGATTAACAAGTAAAATTTTTTTATTCATTAAAATTTACAAAATTTTTTAAGTTAAATTACCTTCCTTAAATCTTTTTTCATTTTACAAAGTATCTTTTTTTCTAATCTTGAAATGTAACTTTGAGAAATACCTAATTCGTCAGCCACTTCTTTTTGAGTTTTTTCTCTGCCACCCATTAAACCAAAACGCATTATCATTATTTCTTTTTCTCTCACACCCAATTTATTTATTATTTCCCACAACAATTGTTGCTCAGAAGATTTTTCCATATCCTTGCCAAGCGTCTGCTTTTCATCATATAAAATATCTTCAAGTAAAAGTTCATTTCCATCACCATCGCTTTTTAATGGTTCATCCAAACTGACCTCTGCTTTGATTTTGTTCATTTTTCTTAGTTGCATTAAAATTTCATTTTCAATACACCTAGAAGCATAAGTTGCAAGTTTAATTTTTTTATCATATTTATACGTTTGAACCGCTTTTATAAGTCCAATTGCACCAATTGAAATTAAATCTTCCAAATCAATACCTGTATTATCGAATTTTTTTGCTATATAAACAACAAGTCTTAAATTATGCTCAATCAATTTTTGCTTGGCAGTTTGATTATTGTTTGCTATTTCATCTAATAGTGCCATTTCCTCTTCAGGCTCCAAAGGCAAAGGCAATGCTTCATTGCCACATATGTATAATAGTATATTTTCTGCATTGTCTAAATAATTTTTTGAAAATACTTTTTTTAAAAAAATTTTCAATTTTACAAATAATTTTTTCATAATCCCCCCCCTAAATCATTTTTAAGCAAAAGCATTGATATTCAATAACATATCGCACCCAAAATTTTTATTAAAGTTTGAATATGATATTCCAAGTTTTGCATTTAAAAATTCATATTTAACTGTATCATTTTCTATAATCTGTAAGTTGTCAACACAAAACACAAGAAGTTTCCCGCTTCCATAAGCGAATGCAGATTTTATGTAATGAGGCTCTTTTAGATTTTTAAAATTTTTTGTCAATAAATCACTAAAAGATATATCCTTGTATAATCTATTAAACAAATTTGTATTTATGATAAATATTGGTGATAAATCTTCGTCTAAAAGAGTATTTCCACTATCTAAAAACGCATTAAACATTATGTATTTTCCAATATTTGTTATTTTTACTTTATAAACAAAGTTTGAAATAGCTAATTTTTTTCTAGCAAATTTTATGCACATTACAACCATAAAGTAAATTAACACTAATAGGAAAAGCAAAATATATGTAGGAAAATTATCATAAGAGAGAATTGTTCCATAAATTAAAAAGTAGAACATTATGTTAAGTCCTGCATAAAGTGCTGTAAAAAATATAAATGCCAAATATTTTGCTATAAAATGGTTTTTATCAAAGTCTATTAAAGTTATCAAAAAACCTACACATAGTTTAAATATAGTAAGCAAAAATGAATTTAAATTAATTAAAGGATAAAATGTTGAAATGACGGCGGCTAGCAAGCAAGAAAGTATTAATCTACTTTTTTTTATCGTGATTTTAAAGCAAAATGATACACATTTTATAATAAGATAAGTAACAACAAAATTTTCAATTAAACAATCTTCAATATAAACTGTCACATAACTTTCCTTTTAATTTCTTGTTTAATATTTGACATAAATAGTATAAAAAAGCACTGCTTAAAAAAGCAATGCGAATTTATATTTATTTTTTGTTGTTTTGTCGAGAATGAAACTATAAATTTATCTTTCACCTAATGTCATTTGAATTTCAAGTGGTGTATTTTCTCTATATAAATAGACCGTTACAACATCTCCTATTGAATGCGAGTACAAAACTGTTCTCAGGTCTAAAAAGCTATAAATCATTTCATTGTCAATTTTGTAAATAACGTCACCTTTTAAAAGACCTAACATTCCCGCTATACTATTTTTATCCACATCTAAAATATATAAACCATCATAACTTGTGCTATAATTTTTAGACCTTGCATAATCAGTGGATACACCCAAAATTCCCATATATGGAGCACTGTATCCTGCATCAACACTGAGTCTTGAAACTATTCTTTGTCCAGAAATTATAGGAATTGCAAAACCTATTCCTTCGGCATCGGTTGCTTTTAATGTGTTTATGCCAACCACTTTACCATTTAAATTGATAAGTGGTCCGCCACTGTTGCCTGGATTGATACTTGCATCGTGTTGAATTAAATTTTGCATGTAGTTTTTTGAGCCGTCTTTATTTTGAATTTCCAATGTCCTATCTAAAGCGGAAATAATCCCTTTTGTAACTGTATGTCCAAAAGCAAGAGAAAGAGGTGTCCCTATGGCAATAATGTCTTGCCCAACCTTTAAATCTGTCGTTTCACATTCAAGATATGGCATATCTTTGTTTGATTTTATGACCGCTAAATCAATTGAACTATCTTGCCAAATTAATGTGGCAGAAGTAGAAGATTTATCTGCAAAATAAATTGTTATACCTTTTGTACCTGAGATGACGTGTTGGTTTGTCAAAATATATCCACCTTCCTTAATTGCAACACCACTCCCTACAGAATATCCTGTGCTTTGCAAACTTTTGATTCCAACAATTGCAGTTCTCACATTTTCCACAACATCGCTGGTGTTTTGTTCACCATTTAGTGTAATTAAACGAGGAGTCATATTGGCAGTTTCATATCCTCCCACATTAGGCTTAAAATTAAGGTTGCAACCGCTAAAAAATATAACACTTGCAAAAAGTAGTAAAATTACAATTTTTTTAAATAATTTTTTGTTTATCATAAAATTAACCCTTTTATTTTAAAATATATTTGATGTTTTTTTGTTTAACAATAAATTTATTTGTCTTTTCCCTTATATAACTAAAAAAAACCTCAAAAATATTTTTGAGGTTTTTTTTAAATTGTATTTGCAAGTTATACACTTTTATTCCTTATTTTATGTGATATCTATTTGTTGTAATTTTGAAATTTTTTATTAGCAAATATTAAAAACGTAGCTTGGATAAATACTTGTGACTGCTATTTTAATGTGCTTGCCTTCTTCGATGCCGTGTTCTTTTAAGTATGCACATATAGAGCCATATGCTAATTCTGGTGTATTATTTTCTCGTGATAAATGTGCAAGCATAATCTGTTTAGTGCCTGTGTGGGCTAAGTACTCAACCGCCTGTGCACAAGCCATATTTGACAAATGTCCACGTTTCCCTAATATTCTTTGTTTTAACATTAATGGATATGTAGGATTGTTTTTTAACATTTGTTCATCGTGATTTGCTTCTATGTATACTAAAACACTTCCGGCAATTCTGTTTAAAACCTCATCGTTAGTATATCCAAGATCGGTTAAAATACTCACTTTTTTTGTTTTTTCTTTAAAACTAAATCCGGAGCAGTACACTGAGTCGTGAGAAAGCGGAAAGTTTGAAACATATAAATCTTTAATTATAAAATCCATATCGTCAAAAGGCACAAATTGTATAAAATCCGCCTTTTTTAATTTTGATTTTAATGCCCACAAGCCTTTATTATGCACGTAAACTTTTGTATGATACTTACTAGCAAATACATCCAAACCTTTAATGTGGTCCATATGTTCATGTGTTATTAAAACAGCATCAATTTCTTCTGGTGTAACTCTTAAAAGCGATAATCTTTTTGTAATTTCACTGGCACTAAGTCCAGCGTCTAAAAGTATTTTAGCGTTTAAGGTTTCTATATAAGTTAAGTTTCCGTCACTGCCAGAACTTAAATTACAAACTCTCAACTTATTCCACATCTACCCTAACATTGAATTTAACTGTAACAGTTGGGTGTAGTTTAACTGATAAAACTTGTTCACCCACAGATTTTATTGCACTATCAAGCAAAATTTTACGTTTATCAATATCAATATTAAGTGTTGTTTTAAAAGCGTCTGCAATTTCTTTTGATGTAATTGCCCCAAACAGTTTTCCATTTTCCCCACATTTAACTTTAACAACAATGGTTTTATTTTCAATTTGTTTACCCAATTCAACCGCTTTTAAACGTTCCTGTTCTTTATGATAAGCATCCGCTTCTTTTTGGCTTTTGTTGATTTGACAGCCTGTACTATCTGCCTTTTTTGCTAAATTATTTTTTAATAAATATGTAGCATAACCGTCTGCCACATTAACTATATCACCTTTTTTTCCAGAACCTTTTACATCTTTTTGTAAAATAACTTTCATTTTTTACCTCCAAATTCAATATATTGTAGTTTAATTACCTATTTTTTGTCAAGAATAATACTAACTAAAGGAGATTTGTATGGACTTAAAATGCAGAAAAACCACCTGTAAATTTAATAAATATTTTACATGTACCGCTAAAAATATTAAAATTAAAAACACACTTTCTTGTAACACTTTTGAATTAGACCCAAATAAAGATGTAAGGGATACTTCTAGATGTTTGTTTGAAGAAGCACCATCCTATGCTCCACATAGAGCAAAAAAACATATGTGTGTAATTTGTGAAGCAAAATGTATATTTAATGAAAATGGCACTTGCATAGCAAATGGTTTAACCGTTAATCCAATAAATGAAGACCCAAGTTGTATGACATATTTAAAACCTTAATTTGAAACAAAACACTTCTTAATTGTAAAATAATTAGGAATTTGATTGTTAGCATTTTAAAGCAAGTTGAATGTTATCCTAAATACAATAATAAAACCATTCCTATTTTATGTACATTAAAAAAGAGCCTTTATTTTAAGTAAGGCTCTTTTTTTAATTACATATTGTGTTTTGCTTTGAATTTTTCTAATCTACCACTAGCATCAACAACTTTTTGTTTACCAGTGAAAAATGGATGGCATTTATTGCAGATATCAACTTTAATTGTATCTCCATCTACACAAGAGCCGGTTTTAAATGTATTTCCACAAGCGCAAACAACTGTTACTTCGTGATAATTTGGTTGTATTTCTGTTTTCATATTCGTTCACCCTTTATATTATTTTTTTAACGACTAGAGTTTAACATATACACCCGTGGTTGTCAACATTTTTTGGCAATATTTTTCGCTACATTATATATATCTCCTGCGCCCAGAAAAAGCACACCATAGCCAGAAGAGATTTTGTCTAAAATATATTTTTCTGCTTTTTTTGAACTTTTTAAATAAGTGGCATTTTCACCAATTTCCCTTTTGAGTGCAAGTGACGAACCTTTGTAATCATATTTTTCTCTTGCAGAATATGCTGGCAAAATTAAAATTTCATCTTTTGTGCTGAAAACTTTCACAAAATCTTTCATTAAAGTTTTTGTTCTAGAATATGTGTGTGGTTGGAATACAATAAGTAATTTATTTTTGTAAAACATTTTAGTTTCTTGAATACTTGAAGCGATTTCATCAGGATGATGAGCATAATCGTGCACGATAAATTTTTGTTTGTGTAAAAACTGATAACGTCTTTCTACTCCACAATTTTTTTTTAATGCTTTGTGTATATATTGCTTTTCAATCCCCAAAACATAGCAAGTAGCGATACTTGCGAGTGCATTTAAAATATTATGTTTACCTATCAAATTTAAATAAATATGAAGATATTTTTCATTTTTATAGTAACAATCAAATGAATATTTCCCGTTTTTTAGCATTTTTATATTTTTTGCTGTAAAATCTGCTGAGTTTAACCCAAAAGTGATTTTGTTTTTATGATGAACAATATAGTCTTTATTGATTATTAAAACATCAGACCTTTCGGCAAATTTAATGAATGACTTTTTTACATTTTCAAATGTTTTAAAATAATCTAAATGTTCTGGTGCTATGTTTAAAATAATCCCAATATTTGGTGAAAATTCTAAAAAACTATCTTTATACTCACAGGCTTCACAAACCATATAATCGGTGCCTTCATAAACATAACTTTTTTTATTGCAAACAAGATTACCTCCCAAATGCAAACTTGGAAAAACATTTGCCTCTTTTAATATTGAATATATTAAAGCGGTGGTGGTAGTTTTTCCGTGTGCACCAGAAACACAAATGGTTGTTTTATAGTTTTGTAAAATAAATGACAAAAATTTTGCTCGAGAAATTGTTGGTATTTTTAATTTTTTAGCAGTTGTTACTTCAATTCCATTTTCAACCGCATTAGAGAACACAACAAGGTCGGTTTTTTTTACATTGTCGGCTTTATGCTCATAATATATTTTTATTCCCATATTTTCCAACGATGTTGTAACATCAGATTTTGAAGAATCACTTCCTGTAACTTCAAAACCATTTATTTTACTAAAAACAGCAAGAGAATTGACACTAACTCCACCAATGCCGACAAAATGAATATGTTTTATATTTTTAAAAGTAAGATTAAAAAATGTGTCATTTTTATTTAAATCCATATTTAAATTAGTTTTTTTATCGTTTTTCACCTTAATATATATGAAAAAATGTATTAAATTGTTTTGAAAAATAAAAAGTGTATGATAAAATAAACTTGAAATAAAAAAAAGGAAGGTACAAAAACTTGAAAATTTCTGACATTAGAATAAGACTTGTTGATAAAGATGACAGCAAATTAAAAGCCGTTGCTTCAATCACAATTGATGATTGCTTTGTTGTTCACGATATTAAAGTTATTGAAGGAAAAGATGGATACTTCATTTCTATGCCATCTAAAAAAACTCCAGACGGAGAATACAAAGATATTGTTCACCCAATCAACACAGAAACTCGTGAAACTTTATCAGCACAAATTATCGAAGCTTTTAAAACAGCTCCAAGAGAATAATTTTTGTTTTAGAGTTAAAAAAGCAAGTTATTTTTTAGTAACTTGCTTTTTTTAACGCTAATTGAATATTCAAGTTTAAAAAAAAGTTAATTATTATCATTTAATTAACTTTTTCTTTTATAATACTTTTTTAAAAGTATTTTTTAATTAGCTTTAAGTTGTTTGATTATTAAGGAAGTCATCTTTAACCTGATTATAGCCGTATGGATTGGTTTCACTTGTACCTAAATTATTTATTTTAATAATTATTTTGTTAGAGTTAAAGTTTGTCTCTTTCACTCCTTTCACATTAAATAACTTGTTAATGTTGCCAGGTTTATGCTCATCATCAAGTTTATAATCTTCAAAAATAATATCAAGGTTTGTTCCTAAATAAATTGTGTTATTATTTATAGCATTGCCGTCTTTATCCACACCAGCAAAAACAAGATATTTATCAGCTGATTCAAAGATATATCCGCCAACCAAAGCACCTGTTTTTTGGACACTGCTAAACTCATAGTTTTTGATGTCCTCACCAATGGCATTGCTTACATATGAGAAATAAAGTTTGTCAGTAACTTTTTCATTGTCCTTATTGGTGTATGTTTTTTCATTTTCAAACACAATTGTACAATTTGTGATTGTCGTTTTGTTTTTTTCTACATCTGAACTATATGTGTAGCCTATTACACCACCAACATAGTTTCCACCAAAAATACCAAGTCCGCCCGATATTTTTGTTTGTGTAGTAGTTCCAGTTGTAGTTTCTCCTTCACCAATTTTGATTGTATCAAAGGTTACTGTATCACCATAGCCAACAACACCGCCAACATAAGTTGCAATGTATGGAGAGCGGGCTTTTAAGTAATTTTCACTTTCCTTTCCTATAATGTTTGCACCAACAACAGTGTATCCTTTGGAAGTAAAGTTGGATATGATTGCACCTTTTGCATAACCTGCCACACCGCCAACCGAAGTAGGTTTGATTGGATAGCAGTTAAATATAGTACTATTTACAATATCAGAATTAATTTCAAAGTTACTTAATGTTCCTTTAAACTCGCCTGCCACATAACCACCAAACACATATGCTGAAATTTCATTATCAAACGAATTAAGTACCAACGAGAAGTCAGACACTTTAGCTAAAGAGCCAACACCGCCAAACATTAAACCTGCTATCATTCCAAGTGTTTTAGCATTTTCGCCTACGTTTGCATTTTTTATATTTGACAATCCGCCAACATATCCAACAAGAGCGCCTGCATAAGAAACTTTTGTTTTGTTTGATGTGTTTTCTAAAAATTGTATTTCTTTGATTAATTCGTTTACATCTGAAATGGTTTTAAGTGCCAATGTGTTATAGTTTGATGCTTTTGCCACAATGTCCGAATTAATAGAATTCAAGTTTGTTTCCCCAGATGTTATTCCAAACATACCGCCTACAATGTTTTTACCAACAATAATAACATTTTTACTGCTAACATTAACGTTGCAAACATTTGCGTTAACAAGTGTTCCTGCAATTCCACCAACATAAACACTGTTAGGTAAATTTATGTATGAAGGGCTAAAGTTAACATTTTTCAAACAAGAGGTTTTTGTTGAACTACTTCCAATTTGAGCAAAAAGCCCTGCTGAAAGATTTGAGTAAATAGAGTTAACTGAATATTTTGAAACACTAAAGCCATTACCTTCAAAATATCCAATTAGAGTTTTGTTAAATAAGTTGCTTGAATATATCTCTTCATTTTCATAATCAATATCGCATATTAATCTATAATAACTATATTCTCCATTTTTTTGATTACAGAAATTTTCAAACTCCGAAGCGGAAGAAATTAAATATGGATTTGATTTACTTCCAACTGTGTCATATTTATCTGCAAGTACATAAGTATATTCTCCTGATGCAAGAGCAGTTTCATCTTTATATTCCAAATCATATTGAGAATATGCCTTTAAATTTGGAGAAACCAAATTCAATCGTCTTGCAACAAATTCTTGAGAATATCCTTTTAAATCTTCAAAGCCCTCGGCTTTTGCCATATATGAGTAAATGTCAAATCCAGTCGCTTTTTCCTTGTTGCTATCGTAAACATAGAACCAAACACTTAAAGTTTTATCATTATTTACAATAAATTTACTAAAATGAGAATCTTCTTTTAAATTTCCGTTTTTATCTAAAACATTGAATTCTGCAATTGGTAAAGGCTCAATTCCTTTAATTTTAGAAACATATTTGTTTTCTTTAATTTCATAGTTTGTTTGTGAAGTGTTGTAATTTATAATGTTGTTTTGAATTACAAAGAAACAGTCTTCAAAAATAATTTCATCATCCGTTTGGCTATGGGATGCAACAAATCCAAAGTTTAATGTGTCTTGTTGTTTTAATTTACACAATGAGAATACTCTTGATATTTTTCCTGATTTTGCATTTGCAACAAAACCACTACTTTCATTTGTTGAAACGATAGGAATATTAGAATAGCAATCGCTAATATTTCCGCTATTTTCATAAACAAATCCTGCCGTTTTTGTTGAAGTGTATATAATTTTTGAGTTTATAGAATAATCATTTGCAATGTAATCTGAATATATTTTTTGTGTTGCAGAAGACATTGCACCTTCAACATAGCACATATTTATATTGCCAGAATTTCTGATACACAACCCACCAGTTACTATGTTTTCGTTAGTGGTTGAAGTAGTATTGTATATACGAGAGTTCTTAATGTATGAACTTGCAATTGAACCTGTATTTTCTGCCACCAAGCCTGCAAGAGAAGAACCATTTGCTGTCAAGTTACATTCTACATAGCAATTTGTGATGTATCCTGTATTTTTTGCTACTATTCCTGCAAAATATGATTTTTCCATAACAGAAACAGTGCTAATTATGTTGACTGTTACAACAGAGTCTGATAAAACACTGCAATTTGTTATATTGCCGTTGTTTTCCGCAACTAGTAATGCAATGTTTGCGCCATTTAAACTTGTGCTATTATCCAAAGTAATATTTAAATTGCCAGCAATTTCCATTGTCACATTTTTTATAATGCAATCTTGATTTAATGTTTTAAACAATGCAAAATCGGAACTTGAATCTAATTCAAATTTTACGTCCCCTTTGCCAATTTTAATTGTGTGTCCATTTCCATCAAATAATTTTGGTGAAACAGAAATCATTTTAAATTGACTTGCAGGAATTTCAATATCTTTTACTAAACGATAACTTTCATCATCTTTCATATTTAATAAATCTTGGTAATTGAAAATTGGTGTTGGGTTATCTCCAGTTGAAGATATGTACGTGCTTACAGTGAATGTGTATGATTTGCTATCTTCTGCATTTTGTAATGCTTCTAAAGAAGGCACACCTTGTTCATATTTTAATTTAAATCCAACCTTAAATTGATAATCACAAAGGTCACTAATTTGTCTAGGAATAATTTTATAAACTGGGATGCCCTCATTTTTTGTAGAGCATACTATTCTGTATTCGCTATTGTCAATTGTGTTTCCAGCACTTAGCAATTGTTCGCCATTTTCTGTAATTATATAAAGTTTAGCATTTTTTACAAAGGATTCTTTAAACGTTTCAATAATATTTTCATACGTTCTAGAATATTCATAATTAATTTTGTTTGCAATTAAGTCAATGATATCTGTGCTTTCAAGCAACCTCAGATTTAAATGTGAATTACTGAACATTTCATCGTCAATTAATAAGTCAAAAATACGCAAATTAGTAGTTTTTGAAATACTTTTAATTACTTTATTGTTTTCGCTCTTTTGCCCATAAGATTTGATTGTAACTTCAAAATAATCTTTGTCGTTATAATCAATGCTTGCGTTTGAAATGGTTAAATAGTAATTATCACCTTCTTTGGTTATGCTAGCTACACTTGGGTTTGAACTTTCAAAAACCACTTCGTTTTCTGAGTAACCAACTATTGTTGTATCTAGCAAATAGGTTTTTCCTCTAACAACATTGTATGTTTTTTCGCTTGCCGTTTCATTAACCACTTTTTTATCATAAATTTCAAAAGAAACTTGATTTGCAAGACGAGCGAGCAAAGTTACCGATTCTTCCATTACAAGTTCATCACTTGTGTAAAATTTAAATTTAATTGGCACGTAAGTTCCGTCTTGAACGGTTTTTGGAATTCTATATACAATACCTATTAATAAATTGCTAGAAGAAAAGTCTTCTTTTATGTCATTTTTGTATATTCTTAATGTTGTTGTTGCCGCATTTGATGTGTAAACAGTGTTTGTTGATAACTTTCCTATTTTTGAATTTTTATCATAATCAATATATCCCAAAAATCCGCCTTCAGCTGAAAGTTCCATTGACACATCAACATAATCAAATTGACTATACTTTGTGTAAACATACGCATTTAAAACGTTAAGTTCGCCTGTTGCTGTTTGATTTCCTGAATATATCATTTTAGAAAAATTAAATTCATTTGATGTATTTTTTGTTGTTATCATCTCTTCATTTGATGTTGGGCTATAATTGTTAACTAAAACAGAAGAAATGTTTTCTGGTTTATATTGCACTCTTAAAACAACAGATTGTTTTGTTTTTTCAGACTCGAATTCAAGTTCAATATATTTAGAATTTAAATAATTATATACATCTAAATCAAATTTGTCATCAATTGGCATTTTAAATGAATATTTAAAAGTGTTGTGGTCAATTTCTTGCCAAGACAATTTAAATAATTCTTTTTTATTATCATCACAAAAATATCCATATGGTAATTCATTGCCACTTGAATCTTTTTCAATTTCTAATCCAAAATCTTTATACTCACCTTTTTCTAGGTCTGTATAAACACGCAAAGTTGCTGTAACTTTATCATCAGAATTAAATGTAACGTAGGAAAGATTAAACTCAATGTTGTCAGTTGGCTCTGCCTCAACAATTGCCTTGCTTAAAGTGATGTTGTCTATTCCAGTTGTAGCTTTTACTTTGTATGAAATGCTTTCTTTTGCAAGAGTTGGATTTGTTGCTGTTGAACTAGTTGTTTGTTTGATTTTTCCTTTATCATTATCACTTACAAATGCAAAAATATTATTGTTGTTATCTGAAGTTATTGTTTTGTTTGTGTCGTTTCCTTCAAACTTGTACAAATAATAATTTGTGCTTTCTAGGTTAAATAATGTGTTAAGAACTAGAGATTCCCCAGTAAACTCGTTAAAATTTCCGTTTTCATCTTTCACTTGCACAAAGCACGCTTGTCCTTGAACAGTTGCAGTTATTTTGGCTGATGTATTTGCTCCAACTTCAAAAGATACTTCATTGTTGGTTGCAAGTTCAATTGGAGTGTTGTTGTAATTGTATGAAGAAGAGTACGCTTTAAAATATACAATTGTGGTTTTGTTGTTTATTAACTGGACTGAAGAAGATTGAATTGTTTTATCCTTATCTTCAAATATACCAATGCTTTCATAATAATTTGTAACATTTAAATTTAAATTTATTGAATTAGTATAATTTAAACCGCTACTTATTTTAATTGTCAATGCACCCACATTTTGCAAGCAAATTTTTTGCCCATAGTTTTCTTGCCTTGCATTTGAAGATTGTATTTCAATGTTAATATCTTTCAAGTTGTTTGATAAAACATTTGCATAGTCTAGAAGTGATTTAGTGTCAAGCAAGTTTTTAATTTTTGATTGTTCATCAGCGTTTTTTGCTTGCATATATCCCGCTAAAACAAAATCTGTCAAAATTTCACTACTTTCAAATTTATCTTCTTGCCCTTTTTCAAAACTATGGGAGGTAGAGCCACTATCATTGACGCTATCCGCATATTTTAGAGTAATTTTATCTGTATCAAGGCAAATAATTTCACCATAATAGTTGCTTAAATTTAAGTCTGCGGAAACTTTATAAGCATTGGTTGGTTTTTTACCTGTGTCTAAAATCAAAGAATTTGGCAAAGTTCTAGTAAAGTAACTTTTGGCAGTAACACCAGCAGTAACACCTGTTGCTTTTATCTTGTCAGCATTATAATCGCCATAATAAACCATAAAGGATGCATTTATGCCTGCACTCGCCCCAGTGTCAACCGCTTGAACCTCGTTGTTTTTAAATGTTGGAACATTTGTGGTATCCACGTTTGCCACAAAACCTGACAAAATGTCGCCTTTTCCTCTTACAAATACTCTTGAAATGTTGTTTTTAATAAAGGAATTGTTTGTGTTTGTGCCATTTTCAGCCAATCCAACAAAACCAGCAACATTTTTAGAATAGAATTCTTCTGTTTGATTATTACTTCCAGTGATTGTAACAATGCCATTGATTTCACCCAAAACTTTTAAGCCTGAAATTGTGCCTGAACTTTGACCTGCAACGCCTGCGAGATACATAGCATTTGAGCATATAAACACATTTGCATTAATTCCATACATTCCAATTGTAATAAAGTTTTCACTATTCAATGTGTTTTGAATTGTACCAGTATTATTTCCAACAACTCCACCAAGATATGAATTTGTTGCAGGGTTTGAATCAAAACAAACGGATAAAACATTGTTTTCATTATTTGCTAAAAGAGTAAAGTTTTTTGCATTTCCATTAACCTGTATTGTTCCTGCATTTTCACCTGCCACAAGACCAAAATTTACAGTAATTGCAGAATTAGAACCAGTTTTATTAATTTTTACAGTGTTAGATTTGCTCAGCTCAACAGTTACATTGCTGATTGTTCCTGAGTTTGTGCCACAAAGTATGCCTATATTGCTATTGTTGCTTAATTCATACTCGTCAGCAAAGAAACCGCTAACACTTAAATTGTAAATTTTTACGTCTTTCGAAACTTCTCCAAACAAACCTAAACTTCCAGAAGTGCTATTGCCCACCTTGAAATTGTTTATGCTTCCAATTTGAACATCGTTTGCAAAATCGCTACTTCCTTCCCATAGGAATGTGCCACGAATTGAGCCACTTTCTCCCAAATTTAAATTTAAAATTTCACCATTACAGTCAATTGCATTATCAATGTAATAATGTGTGTTGGCTTTTACATTTTTTAAATCATTTAAAGAAGAAATTTTTAATGCGGTTTCTTCCAATTCCCCGTCCGCACAAACAAAATTTAACTCCAAATGATAATAATATGCCCCAAATTCATCTTTAGGTGAGTTTGTTTTCATTCTTGATTTAGGGAAAATTAAAACTTTTCCACTGCCAGCGGATATATATGTTAATGTAATTGTATTATCAATAACAACCGCTTCCAAACAATTACTAAAGTTTGATTCAACTCTAACCTCCAAGTCCTTAAACATTGCATTGTCTGGCATAACTTGAACATTGATTGTTTTTTTGCTGTTTATTGAATCTAAATAAATTGAATTTAATGGTGACGACAACCAAATACTTTCAACATCAACATATTGTGCTACATTTAAAATAACTTCTGAGTAGAACTTAGTTTTTGTGTTTACATCTTCAACCTCAAGAATAATTGAAATTGAATCTAAACTACGCAAATCTCTATAGTTGTAAGTGAAACTCCCAATGTATCCAGTAGTAGCATCAGGTTTAAATTCATTATTCACCATATTAGGATAAAAATAGCCTATGTCACCAACAACAATTGGATTATCACCGCTTAAAGCAAATTCTTCAACGCCTGACTTAAAATTAAAGTTGTCTTTTGTTAATGTTATATTCAAATTATCAGAAGAACTGGTGATAAGGTTCATAAATAAATGAACAGTTGCTAATTCTTGATTAAAATATGATAAGTCGTTTTTGTTGTAAATGTTTGTTTTTTTGTAAAGGTTCTCTTTTTCACCATCAGTTTTATCACTTGCATAAAGCGAAACAGATTTTATATAATCAACACATTTTAGTGTTACATTAATGGATTTTTCTGTATCCGTTGTACTTTTTTTAATAAAAGTAATATTTCCTTCCTTATCAAATACTGTAAAGATTGAATATTTAATTGTTAGTGTACTTTGCGTGTCGCCTTCTGTAAACTTTTTTGACGTTATTGTTTTATTATTTAAAATGCTAAAGTATTCATTGCTTGAAGCTTTGTTTATCGAAAAATTATATGTAAAAGAATTTTCATTATAATCAAGATATTCAGTTTTTGTTTTGCTAGATATATTTACACTTGAACCTATTCCTTTAAGCGTGATTGATCTAACATTGCCGTTATCGGATTCATCATATGAAGCAATATTATTGTTTGCTGAATCTAAAAGAGCAAAAATTAAATCACTTTCACTTATTTCCCTAAAAACAACAACTTTTAAGGTTACAGATTTCCTATTTTGTGTTGTGATAACAAAAGTTTGCTCACCAACACTTGTAGGCTCAATTATCAATGTTGTGGAAGAAGAATCTGGTTGTGAAATGTTGCAAACGCTTGTTTTACTATTTGATGAAATTGTTAATCTCCCTGGAACCGCGTCTTGTTCGCCTGCAGTTGCTTCCAAACCAAAGAAATTGTATGTTTTTATTATATTTTGATTTGAATCAGTTTTTCCAATTGGTACGTATATTGTGCCATTTTCATAAATTTCTTTAATTTTAAAATCTGTTGCACCTGTGTAAACAATTACTTCAATTTCTTGTGTAACAATGGCATTTTCTGCTTTGTTGCCGGAAGCATTTTTTTCAAAACACTCAATTTTTAAAGACAATTTTGTTGTACCACTTGCCTTTTGTCCAGTCATTTTTAAAGAAGAATTTAAATCGCTGAAAACGGCGGTGTCAGTGACTTCCGTCCAATTCCCATCACCTTTATTATACGTAAGTAAAACAAAAGTTTTAAAATTGGTCAAATTGGTGCTTGGCTCAGTTGCATTTTGGTCTTTTGTTAAAAAGGATACTTGGTATATGTAATCTTCTTTTTTTGCTTTGTCAGGAGAAATGTCAAATTTAAACTCTTTTGCCCCGTCATTTGTGAATAACTCAATTTTATTTAAATCTTTTTGTCCATTTACTGTAATGCTTTTTGGTTTGCAAACAACTTTTACATTGGCTTCAAGTGTTGTGTAATTATCAGGTAAATCTTTATGATAAATTTTAAAAGTTAACTTTTCTCCTACTTGCCCCGCCACGTCACTTGCTGACAATGTAAAATCTTGCTCAGAACTTAAAGTTAATTTATTTAAGTTTTCAGCACCAAGTGTTAATTTTGAAGACGCTAAAACTTCAACAATATATCCGCTTTCAAACAAGTCATATGTTACTTTTATTTGTTTTTTGTAACCAGCCTTATCACTTAAAACAATTTCTATGTCACTAAGTGTAACATTACTTTCCGTGCTTCCCGTTTTAATACTTGCAAAATCACCAAACTTTTCAGGATTTTCTGTTTTTTGGCTTGCAATTTTAACATCAAAATTTGTTAGATTGACATCTTCAACAACTTTAACAAGAAGATTTGTCGTAAGGTCCGAATTTGATGTGCTAGTTGCGGTTATGCTTATTTCATTGCCTGTAAATGTACTGTCCTCTTTTAAAGTTAAAATGTTGGTGCTTGAGTCAAAGGTTATTCCATTTTCAGTATAGTTTAAATTTTCTATTTCAGTTAGTTTGAAAGTTAATCCTGTTTCAGTTGTGTCTGATGGGGCAAAGGTAAACATTGAACTATCAATTTTTAAACTTTGTCCTTTTTTAATAAATATGTTTTGTCTTGCAGAGATTGAAGTTACATCTTTTTTGACATACACTGGTATGGTTAATGGTTTGTTTAATCCTTTTAGTGTGATTGTTAAGTTTGTGCTTCCTGCAAGAAGTGGTGCTATCGAGAATTTGTATTCACCCCCACCTTTGTTTTCTAATGAATTTTCAACAATTTTTGCTTTCTGCTCTGAAAAAGAAAAGTCAAATTGAGCATTTATATCAAAATAATTGTTGATTTTTATTGTGTAATCTACTTTTTCATCGGTGAGCCACATCTCAATCTTGTCTGCATTTTTTAAAGATAGTGAAAGAGAACCATAGTCTGGCGCACAGCCCGACAATATCGCTCCTGTGAAAATTATTAAAATTAATGTCACTATGCTAAATATTTTTTTCATAGTTCTCTCTCCATTTGTTCTTTAAATGTTGTTCTTTCAATTTTTGTTTTTTTGTTTTGGCTGTGGTTCATATGTTGCGTCTTGATAAAAATTAATGTTTTGTATAAAAAGTATTAAACTACAGCCAAAACTTTTTTTGATTTTGCAAAATATCTTTTCTTAAAGTTTTGTTGTTTGATTAATTAGTTCTTTTGTGGTTATTTTTTGCTTTTTTTACTATTTTTCTATAATTTTTTTGCTAAAAATTTTACGTTTAGAATTATTTTACCACTTTTTTACATTTTTTGCTAAGAAATTAATGTTTTTGCACAAAAAGATAAGTTGCAAACTTTTACGTTTAATCAAGCATCATATTTTTTTTAAAATTGCTAACACTCTGGTGTTAATTATTAAGGTAAACCTCTCCGTCTTGCAAAAAACAAGTTTTTGCAATCCACCTCCCCTTGGCAGGGGAGGAAAAACTTTCGTTGACTTCTTAATTAATCTTTTACGTTTTTGAGCAATTCTTTAATTGCTTTTTAATTAATCTTTTACGTTTTTGAGCAATTCTTTGGTTGATTCTTAAATAATCTTTTATGTTTGGAGCAATTCTTTATTTAATTACAAAGGAATAATTATTTCCTGTTGTAATTGCTGTTATTTTATAGAAAACGGAAGAAGAAGTTAGAGTGTTTTCGCTTTTATCGTATAAATAATACACTGTGTTGGTTGTGCTTCCATTGATACTTGTTTCAACCTTGTAGCCTGTGATGTTTGCTGGAGTGCCTGAGGTTAGTTTGTAAACAACATCATTTTCACCAATTTTGTCTTTTAGGTCTTGTGGCAAAGCTTTATATTCTTCTGTTTCTTCTGTTTCTGAACCTTCCTTATATCTCGTGATTTTGGTGTAATCACTATCGATTGTGATTTCTGCAGTAATTAAATGTTTAGTTTTAGTTTCGCCCTCTTTCTTTTCCAACTCCAAAGCATTTTCACTTGTCAAGTAAACAACTTTATCAGTTTCGGTTATAGTGTTTCCAGAGTTGTCTTTTGCTACTGTAGGTTCATCTTTAGTTATTGTAGATGCTGTAATTGTATAGGTTTCAGTATATTTTGTGTATGTTGTTGTGTAAGTATAGTACACATCGACTACATTAGCATTTATTTCAACAGTTGCATTATAGTATGCCCTTGTTAAAGTTAAACCTTCAGTTCCAACAATTTTTTTCTCGTCATCCAAAACATAATTTCTGCTTTCATCCAACCTGTATGGTGAAGTTAAATTATCTTCCATATTGCAAATATTGTTTTCGTACTTTTCAGTTTTAGGGAAGAAGCTTTCATATCTTGCTGGACCTGTTTCAGTAAAGATTTTGTCAAATGCGTCTTTGGCATAAGTGCCTTCGCCTGCGATTTGATAATCTTTTAAAGTATATTTAATGTTTCCGCAAGAATATAAGTTGCCGCCATCAATTAAATACACATATTCTGTAATGTTGTAATTAGTATCCGCTAAGGAAACAATTAAATAGTCTTTACCGTCAAAAGTGCATTTGTACACGTGTGCATAAGCAAATTCTTTTTTATTGAACATAAACTCGTTTTGCTTAAATTCAAGATTAATACCATTTTCGCCACCAATTGTAATGTCTTGTGTAAAGTCCTCAGTTTGGGTCGGGCTACTGGTAATATTTCCTTTTGCGTCTTTTGCTGGATTAACATAAATATTTACACTTGAAGCATTATTGATTTGCGTGCTACTAACAGAATCACTACTCATATTAGTTGGTAAATCATATGAAATTATCGCGTGGGTGTAAGTTGTATTAATTGGAGCAAGTGCAGTTGATTCTGAGATCTCCTCATTTTCACTATACTCACTACCGTCTGCTTTAACTGGAACAATCTCACGTGTTGTTTTATCATTTTCTGTCTTTTCAACAATTTTATAATAACTAGTATTTACTGAACTAGATACTTCAATTTTTGCATTTTCATCGAATACGAACTCATTGCTTTTGATTTCAATTTTAAATTGTGGCGTGTATGTTGCTGAAATTGATATTGATGTGGTTTCATAATATTTGTTATCCTCACTACCTTTTTCTGTTTGTTTAAAGTCCAATTCGTATGTGCTTCTAAGAGCCTCAACTTCAATATCTTCAGACAAATCAATGGTTTCACTTGCTGAAACAATCTTGTTTACAAGGGTTGTGTTATAATCTGGGTCCTCAACATATAAGTTGTTTGGATTACTTGGTACAGAGCCAATATCAACTGTTTTATTAGATATTTCAGTTTCATCATCGTTCTTCTTTGTTATAACTTGTACTGCTTTATCTGTGTATGTAATATTTGTGTTTTCAGTGTAGTTATTTAATTGTATAACTTGCAAAAGATATTTTCCATTTGGATTAACTGCTGAATCTAAACTTGTAAGTGTAATTTTATACTTATAAGTCAAGTTTGTGTCTTCAGTGTCTTCAAGTGTTTGAGCATACATTTCACTATAACAAGAATAATTAATCTCCAATAACCATTGCTTAGCAATTTGCCCTGTAATTTTTGAAGAATCAAATTTGTTAGTTAAATCGTATTCTGTTACTTTATAACTTAATGATTGTCTGTAAATTGATGTTATGTTATCACCTTCATTTTCACCTTCGGCGGTTTCGGTGTCTAGGGTGATTGCGGCATTTGAACTATCTTGTTCAAACGCACCACTCTCCGCATTACGAGTTCCTAAGGCGTAGGTATAAGATATTGTTGAAGTTTGCTCTTTTCCTTGTTCATCTGTGTATGTTGTTTTAACTTTATCATAAGTTTTATCCTCAACGTAAATTTTTGTGTTAGCGTCCCCGTTTTCAATAGCCGTTCCAAGTTTAAACAATTGTGTACCTGTGCTATCAAAACTAATAGATGTTCCATTATTATCGCTAATTACCTTTACGTTATTAAACTCATCAAAAGTATCCCAAGTTGCATAGTTTATTGTGCTTGATGTTGTGCTTGTAGAGGCACTCCAATCGCTGTTGATATTAAGATATCTTGCCATTGTGCTATAGAAGTTTGTGTTTTTTGAAATGGTGTCTGTCGAATTTCCAAAATACTTTCCAGCAAATGCTTTAGCGGCATACACAATTATGCCATTATCTGCAAATTGATTGTAGCCAGCCAAAATGTAACTTATGCTAGAATAAGAGCCACTGTCCTTTAGTCCAAAGGTGATTGAACTTGATGGTGTGCCATCTAGTTTAACCGTTCCACTGTTGTTTCCAACGAGTCCACCTGCGTAGGCTTCTTTTTCAGAGTTTGTTACGTCAGCAGAAATTTTGATTGCTTTTTTGGTTCCAATGTACAAATTGTTTGAGATTGTGATTGAGCCAGCATTTGCTCCAGCGATTCCACCAACATAAAGGATAGAATTTGATGCAATAATCACGCTTAAATCAGCATAATTTGATGTTGTTTGTGTTTCCTCTCCGCCAGATGTTGTAATTGTTTGCGTGTAGTCTTCCAATTTCAAAGAGCCACCAGATTCAACATTTCCAACAATGCCACCCGCATTTGTAAAGCCTGAAACAAGTTTAACTTCACCATAAGTGCTGATGCCTTCAAGGTTAACTTCATTACTTACCTCTGCCACAACTCCACCAAAATTTGAGTTTGAAATGTAAGATGTTGCAGAATTTGTTTTGTGGAGTTCAAATGGATTGTTTGTATTTCCTAAAGTCAAGTTTGTAATAGTAAGCTTTGATGAAGCGTTTCCAACAACCAAGCCAAAGTTTTTCATATTGCTAATTGCATTGTCATTTAATGTGACACTGTTTGGCAAAACTTTTAAATTGCTTATTATTGTTTCACCATTTACTTCACCAATTATTGTTCCAAAGTTTAAGCCTACTATATTGTCATTTTCATCTGTCACGTTTGCCCCTTTGTATGTGATGTCACCAGTGAAAGACAAATTGTTAAGCGTGCAACCTGTGGTTTTTCCAATAAATCCCGCTTGTGTATTTGACGAGTTGAACACAATTAAGTTTTTAAATGTGCCATTTATCACATTTATTTTTCCATTAAACTCATGCAGTGTGTCTGTGCCAACATTAATTATTGTTTGATTGTTTCCTAAATCAATTGTAACTGAAATTTTTAATAAATCTTCACGTGTTATACCTTGCACATCTTCCCAATAGTTAAGAGTGTATGCAAGTTTTTTCCAAGTTTCTAATTTTGTTATTGTAATTGAATACGAATTATCTGTAGTATTTTTCACAATAACATCATTTCCAACTACTGTGCCAGGTGTTAGTTTCCAGTCATCAAGTTTGTTTGGAATGTAGTAGTTGCCAACTTTTGTCCAAGCATCTTCATTTTTTTCTGTTCCGCCAATTGTCCAATCACTCGCTGGGTTTGTTGCTCCATTTTTACCTTTTTCGGAAATATAGTTCATTGTAGGCTTGTCTTTGTATTGCAACTTGCTGTTTTCAGGGTTTCCTGTTTTTGCTGAGTAACTACCTGGATTTCCTTTCACATTGTCAGTTGGTGTGTAGGTTTGTAATGTTTCATTTTCTCCTAATTCTTCGTCATATTTACTTGGGCAGATACCATCACTATTGTAACTTTTAAGGGTGAACCAGTCATTTGACGCATTGTTTGTAATTTCTTCAGTCGTGAGTGTTATCAATTTGGTGGTTAAATTAAATGTTGCGTTGGAGAAATTAATTGGGAATTTCACCCCAAGACCTCCTGTCAATTTTCTTAAAGGAGCGTCTTGGTGATTTGTTAAATTATCATAAGCGTTTCTAACGTGTTTTTGACCGCCAAAAAATTGACCAAATCTAGCAGAATATTGATTACCTGGTAAAAGTATTTTATCTAATGAGCTTCTTAAAGAATCTTTACCATCAAAAATGTTATAAATAGACTGGTTACTAGTCCAATAATTTGAACTATTTCCTATAACAACACTTAAATTGATTTTTACATTTGCTTGAAAAATATCTTTTAAAGTATTTATACCTTCTCTATATAGGCTTTTTGCTCGACTCAAAAATATAAGCTGACCAAACACACCCACAAATGCTGCTTTAGTTACCTTTATATTTCCTTTTTTAGCGAGACTTTGTATATTTTTTGCACTGATTTTTGCTACTTGTTTAATTCCTCTGTAGCCTGCATTAATTTCACCATAGTTGGCTAGGCGTGCGTTGTCAGTTGTAGAATTATTTTCTGTAGCAACTGATTTTATTCCATAACCCGCTATACCACCTGCAAATGCAAGCGAAGTCATTTCTCTATAAACTAGGAAACTTCTGTCCTTCCAATAATATGTTATACCATCAATTATATAGATATCATCAGCTTCTTTCTGTACAAAATCATAACATTTAGCATCTTCACCACTCTTTATTTTTGCTAAACAATCATAGTTATATTCTTTTTTATCATTCTTAGACGAATCGTTCGAATTGATTGTTACTGTACATTTTAGTTCCGCCGTCCATTGGTCATATTTATCTAGCCCAATTAAAAATTTGATTGTATTGTTGTTATCATATTCGAAAGAAAATTCTTTACTTGTATTCGTGCTCGTATTCGTGCTCGTCAGACTCAGTATGTTGGCTCCACTTTCTGTCGATGGAATATAAGCCATCCCATCATATATCATACTATTAAAAGTTACTTTATATTCACGTAGTTCCTCACATTCGTATTTAATGTTCATTTTCAAAGACGTGCTATTCTTTGCATCCTCATAATACACCTTGCCTTGATAATTTGAACTAATGCGGGTTGCGAGTCCAGTACCGTCTATTTCAAAGTTTGCGTTTTTTGTAGTGTTGCCTTGTTCATCCGTTGTTGTTTTATTTGTTGTTGCTTGCCATACGGACATTGCTGTGATGTCGGCAACGTTTGCGCAGTCTAAAATTGTGCCAGATGTATCTGTTTCAGATGTAACTGTGCCAACAATACCGCCTGCGTAGGCAATCATTTGATACTGTTCATCGCCCACAAAAATTGTAATATATTTAGAATCTTCTGCCAGTGATGTTTGTGCCAATATTGTACACTCAGAAATTTTGCCACTGCTTAAAGTTCCGGCAATGCCTCCAACAATCGCTTTGTTGTTGGTTCTTACAAAAATTTGTGCTGTGTATTGATCTAGAGTAGGGTCTGTGTATTTTGTGGAATCTTTCTTTTCCGTTTCCCCAGTTCGGTAGGCTGTTATATTGACGTTGTCGTCATATGCAGGCAAAAGTACAGAGCCACCTTCGGTTAAGATCAATGCGTTGTTTTTTGATGCCTCTTCCAATGTGAGGTTTGTAAGAGTGCCAGAGTTTTCCCCAACAAAAGCACCAAAAGTGACATCAATTGGATTATTACCAGTTTCATCAATCAGCACTTTTGCTGTAAAGGTTGAATTTTTGACTGTGCCAGAGTTTTCTCCAACAAAACCGCCTAAGGTGTATGAAGCAGAGCTTCCTGTAGCCTTAATATCCAAGTTAAAGTTTGAATTTGTAATTGTGCCAGAGTTTTGTCCAGCCAAAATGCCAATTTTTGCATTTTTCACATTTTTTATTATCACAGCAAAGTAGTTATCTGGTTTGATATTTCCTGTTGTACTTGAAGTAGGAGTTGTTGTTGCTAAATTTTCTTCTGTTATTTCTTCAAATGTAATGTTGTCAAGAGTTACGCCATCACCAATTGTTCCAATGATACCTGTCGAGTTTGTCAATTTAATTGTTGAACCAAATTTCAAGTTTTTGATTGTAACTGGAATAGAGTTTGTAGACGACTTACTAATTTCTTTAATCAAATTTGCGCCATTTAACAAAATGTTATATAACCCATTGTTGTATCCGTCAATTGTAAGGTTTTTGAATTTCTTGTCTAAATCTTCGCTAAAATCTGTTACTCCAGGCGTGATGCTATCAAATTTTGCTGATGTTAAAGCGGTATTATTGTAGCAAACATTTATGTTGTTGATTAAAACAAATTTACTATGTTGTGATGTTAAGGTACTTAATTGGCTAAACACTGTCAAGTTTGGAATTTGGCAATACAATGTTTGTTTGTAATCGTTTTCTTGATAATTTGCTGTTTTGGCAAGTTCAGTGTATCCGCCATTATCTCCCACTTGCACCATTGTGCTACGTTTTGTGAAGGTGAAGCTTTCAAATGGACCGCCTGAAATGGTTGGATAGTTATAGTTAAATTTTGAGTCTGTTGCATAGAATTGTTTTGCATTAGAATTTGGAGTTAATGCATTGTCCGCACTATCATAAAGGGTTTTGCCACCAGTCAAATTTACTTCGCAAGCATCGTTCTCGCCAACTACTCCAGAAGGAAGAGTTGTGTTTAAAAATTTGGTGTCACATTTTGCCATAACAATTGTGTAGCAATTATCAAACTTTCCTTCGTTGGTTGATTCAGCAAACAAGGAATTGAGTTTTCCTTTATAGCTGTCTTTTGTAATTGTTCCATTACTTGATTTTTTATATGCATCCACTACTTCAGCATTTTGATATTCAGAACAATTTATACCGCTTGCATAGCAATATGAAATTGTGCCTTGGTTTAAAGCAACAAAGCCATGAGCGGACGTTTTGCTTGAACTAATTTTTATGTTGGTGTTTGAGCCAAAAATGTATCCTTTGTTTAAAGCAACAAAGCCCGCAACTCCGCCATTTTTGCCACTTCCATATAAAGCAGATAAAGGATTGTTTGTGTCAGTAATTGATGTAATATAATTTGTTTTATTGAAATATGCGTGGAACTGAGTTGTGCTGCTATACTTGTTCATTGTTTCTTGTGTGCTACAAGTGTAAACAATGCCTTCGTTTAAGTTTACAAAGCCCGCATAGTTTGTATAATTTTTCCCATTTAATATTGGTTGCTTGCTTGCTTTAATGTTGTCATCATCACTTAAGTTAATTGTGTTTGAGTCGAGACTGTCATCAATGTAAATTTTTGCAACAACGCCAGTAACGGCACTTTTTGAATCAATTTGATAGAATGGAGTGTAATTTGAATAAATTACTGCACCTGATGAGAACAAGATTGTGTTTTTTAATGAAATTTGATAATTATAGTCATCTGTTCCAAGTTCAATGTCTGCTGAATTGCTATCACCTAAGTCAATGTATAGTTTGCGAAGATATGTGCTTGAATATGTTCTAATTTGATTTTCTTCAGTGTAGCTATAAGTGTTTTCAGAGGTTGAGTCTGTTTTTGGCACTTCATTTAATTTATATGCATTAATTTTTGAGCCTTTTGGTGCAACTTGTTTTAACACTTCTGGAATAGTAATGTCATTAAATGATTTGTTGCAAGTGTCAAATGTTCTATTGTTGCTTACTGCCAAATTTAAAGATGAGCAATAAACAGGTGTGCCTGAAGCAGTTACATCGCCTGTGCTAGAACATCTAATTAACGCATCAACAAAGTCACTCTGTGAAGTTGAGAACACTGTTGTTAATGAAATAACTTGATCTTTTATTTCTTGTGTATTTGTGTCGGTATTTGTTTCAAATTTCACACTGCTTTCTGCAAAGCCAACAACACCTGCAAAATTTAAAGAACTTGAAACTGACTTACTTGGCAAGCTTAACTCGCCCGATGCAATTGAATTGCTTATTGTAACGCCAGTACTTATTCCTTTTCCAATATGTCCAATTATTCCACCAACACTTAGTTGTGTGAATTGTGGTGAATCTGTTTTTACTTTACCATTCTCATAAGTTATTTTATCAATGCTATCTTTAAATGCAGTGTTTTTATTATTGCTATCCGTTCCTTCATCAAAACTTACTGTGCCTTCAAAAATTGCATTTGAAATATTGCTTTGAATTTCTGAACTTGCATTTTGTATTTCAACATTTCCAAACACGCCACCAATGTAAACATAACTTTGTAATATGCCTGCTGAGAACACAATGTCACCATAGTATGATAAGTAGCCGTTGTCTCCACTTGAAGAAGCAACTTGTCCTGCAACACCGCCAATAGCGTTGACTGAAGATGCAATTGAAGAAATCTCCAATTTTTCAAATTTGTAACCAGAATTGTCAGTGCTACTTGTTGGGTCTTGCAAGCCAAACACAATAAGTCCGTTGCTTGCTTTAATTTTTCCCGCAGAGCCACAAGCAGTGCCAAGATAGAAATTTGTAACGCGGTTGATTATTTCGCTATTTGAATCAGTTGTTGAATCAATGTTTTTTACATTTATTGTTGGGCATATGTACAATGGTTTAGCATTTGAATTTGAAGTGCTTGTGCCGTTGCCTGAAATTGTGAAAGTGCCTCCCACGTTTCCAGCAAGTCCGCCAATGTAAAGGCTGATGCTTTGATTTTCTGGATTGTTTAATTTTTCGCCGTCAAATTCAAATTTTGTATCTCTTATTTTGTTTATTTTAATGTCAGAAAGAGATAAAACTCCTGTTACTTGTCCGCAAACAAGCCCTGCGTTTATTGAACTAGAAGCATTAGGTTTTCCACCAACTGCAACTTTTAAGTTGTCATAAATTGAAATGCCTGAAACTTCCGCCTCATTTGCTGAGCCAAAAATTAAGCCATAATTTACTTCTGCTTCAAGGTTTTGTTTATCAGTTTTACCATTTCCAAATGAATAAGCCCCTGTAGTAGTTTTGGTGTTTTTAATTTCCACATTGGAAATTGTAACACCTGTGCCAGTGTGACTTCCAAAAAGGAAACCAATGTTTGAAGTTTTGGCGTTGATTTTACAACCATCATTAAATGAAATGCCTTCAAATTTGCAATCATCTTCAACCTTGCTTGCAACAATGCCTGCACTATTTTCATAATATGATGATATTTCACAATCTTTATATATCAAGCCAGAGAATGTAACTGCGTTTGCCTTTTTTACCAAAGGTGCTGAGCAATCTTCAAAAGTTAAGTTTGAGATTTTATTTGATATTGATTGTGCAAAAAGTGGAGTTTTTAAGTTTTTGAAACCGTTTTTGTCAGTTGCACCAACAATACTACCCCTAATTAAGCCAATAGTTTGGTTCCAGCCTGTGCAATCAATTATTGGATCTTTGTCTGTTCCTTTTATAATAAAGGTTGCATCAGCGTCACGTCCATAAAGGATAAATTTATAGAAATCTGCTTTTGTTTCAATTATATAATTGCTTGTTGGAAGAACATAAACAATGTGTGGGAAAGTTTCGTTTAAATCTCTTGTCCAGTTATGGTCATTGTACCAGCCTTTTTCCTTAAACATCAGGTCAATTTGTGCACCATTGTCACTTGCAACACCTGTGTATGAATAGTATGAGTTGAAGACGCTGGCACTTGTACAAATTTCTTTTGCTTCTTCACCTTCAAATTGAATTGATTTTAATGAAACAACTGTTGAGTCATTATCCTCAAGAGTAACATAGCTTCCACCACCAATTATTGCATTGATATTTGCGTCTTTTTTCCCAAACTTCGTATATGCGTCATGACCCCAATAGTTCATTGCTGTTACTTTTGTAAGGGTTGTGCCAATGGCTGGATTTGAGCCTGACTTATCAACATAATGTCCGTTGTTTCCAATTATACCGCCAATGAAAGCGCCTTCTGCGTTTGAATAAACGTCACCAGTTGCGTAAATTTCATTGAGTTTTAATGGTTCAACAAAGCCTTCAGAGCCTTGAGCAAGAGTACCATTATTAATATTGTATACATAGCCAACAACACCGCCAATATTTTTTGCATTGTTTGAAATTACATTGATTTTTGAATAGCCAATGCTTAATTTACCGCCATAAGAAGCACCAACAAGTCCGCCTACTGCTATTTCAGAGTAATTTAGGTCAGAATTGAAAATGTCAAGGCTACCTCTATCTATGCTTTCACGATTTTCACCGTTTGCTTTGTAGTAATTTTGCATATTGCTTTCAATTTCTGTTTGCCATTCTTGTTCGTGTTCGGCTTTTAATTGATATAAATAACCTTTATTGAAGCCAACGATACCACCTGCATAGCAATTGTAAGCAATAATTTGTGGTTTAATTGCATCTTTTAAAACTGTAAATGATAAATCTCTTGCAACAACCAAGTCGCCAACAAAACCAGCGACACCACCAGCGGTCATACCTTCAATAATTGCTCCGCCAGAAACATATATGCTTAAAACTGTTGCATTTAAGAAATCAGTAACTTTTTCATCGGTTTTGGAAGATAACGTGTCATAGTAATCAACAACACCAAAAGCACCACCTGAAATGGAAATTTTGTTGTAGTCACTGTTGTATACAACTGTTCTTGGGTATTCATTTTTGATTTTTTTATCAGTTGTTGAAACATTTTCATTATAAGTTGAAGTAACAGAAACGTTTTCAAGAGAGATGTTTGCAACGTTTGACTTGCCAATAACTCTACCAAAAGCACCGCCTGAAACATTTGCACCAATAACTTTTGTGTATGCTGTTGAAGTTAAGGTGGAAATTTTTAAGTTGTAAGCATTTGAATTTTCAAGAGTTCCCGCTATTGTTCCAACAAATGTAGTATGGTCTGCACTTACACCACCGCTTGCAAGTTCTATGTTCAAATTGCATATTGTTGCACCATTTTCCAATGATTTAAACAATCCAAATTCGCTTGTGGTTGCACTAGAGTTTGAAATTGCCAAATTTTTAATGGTTAAGCCATTGCCTTGAAGTGAGCCTGCTTTGTTGCTAGACACAGAATATTCACCAGTTAAGGTCATTTGTGTTGACAATAAATTTACTTTGTACTCTGTTTCTTGTTCTGATTTTGGAACAAGTTCTTTCATGTCTAAATCGTTAATTATTCTATAAGTTCCATAAACTTTGTTTGTTTTTAAGTTGTAATTATCTTTTATATCGGTTGAGTTTGATGCACCGAATACTGAATTGAATTCGGTTGCACTTCTAATTATTATAGGGTTTTTGATTGTTCCTAATTCGAATCCATCACAATATATAAACAAATACTCAATGTCAGTATTTTGACCAGTTGTGTTTAAAGTTTTTGCCCTTACTGAATGTGCAATTTCATCTGGAGAAACTGGTTTTGGACCTTTTGATGTCATTGTCCAAGTTCCCGCTTTTGAAGTTGTATCAAAGTTAAAGCCATAGAAATTTCTATCCTTTTCAACTTCGGTTACCGCGGTTATTGATGTTGACAACATAGTTTCAATTGACAATTCGTCACCGCTGTTTTTTGCATAATAATAACTTGTTTTAATTTGCCCTGCATTGTTATATTTGCCTTCATCAGTTATACCTGCGAAGTTCATTTGTGTTATGTTGTTGCTTACAATTTTTGAAGCAGAATAACAACGTTCTATTGTTGCAGATGAAGAATTTTCGTAAACAAAGCCAGCACCAAGTCTACCAACTTGCTCCCTTGAGTTTGTTATTAAAATGTTTGTGTAGCTATCAGAAATTTTGGCATTGTTTTTATAAACAAAACCTGACATAATGCCAAGACCTTCCATTCCACCAACGTCTGATTGAACACTGTTTGCGTTTAAGAAGTCGCCTTCAACATAGGACATTGTGATTGTTCCGCCATTTGTGTTTACAAAGCCAGTTGTAACCAAAGTTTCTTGTTTTTTGTAAGTGTTTTGAATTGTAACCTTTTTAACAAAAGAACTTGAAATTACTCCTGTGTTGTTTATAACAAATCCAGAAATTGTTCCGCTTGCCCTTATGTTTAGCATTTGTGTTGAAACTGTGTTTTTATTTAAAGAGTAACCAGTGTTGTCTTGCGTGTAAGAAATTTCAGTAACAAGTTTACTTTCGCCACCAACACGTGAGTTTGTGATTGAACCATTGTTGTTGATAACAAATCCTGCAACGTTTGCAACAATATTTTCATCCAATTTTAAACCATATGTGTTAACTGTGGTTGCAAGTTTACTATCTTTATATGCTAAAATTTCACAGTTATAAATTGTACCGTCATTTTGTACAGCAAAACCCGCGACATTGATATCAGTTATGTCACTTTCTGTTGTAATTTGTTTTAAGTAATACAAATTAACTGTTAAATTTTTAATTGTTGTTCCGCTTGAAACTTGTTCAAATAAAGCAAAGTTTGTAATGTTTGAAGCATAGTTTATAATATGAATTGTATGATTATTTCCGTCTAAAGAGTTGATTTTGCTTGTGTCTGGAATTGTTTCATAGTCATATAAATATAAGTCATTTGTTAGGATATAGTCTTGAGCGAGTTCTTCATTTTGTATGTTTTTGAAAGCATCAACATTTGCAATTTCTTTTGGCAAATCTTCCGTTGTGTAAATGCTGTTTACAATGTCAAATTTATAAACATAATCAAAACTTTTTCCGTCTGGCATTTTATAATTGATTCTCAAGATCATATTTATTGTGCCAGTGTAAGTTCCGCCTTTGACTTTCAATTTATCATTTTGTAAGTCAAAAATTAAATATTTGCTTAGGAAATCATCCTCATTTATTTGCACTTTACCATTATTAACTGACAAAAGAGAAATTTCAGTTGTGCCATTTACATAATACAAATACGATGCTAAAACTTCCGCTTTCATTTTAAGTTTAACACCTTTATAAACGTTTGAGCCCAAAACAAAGTCTGTTTCTTTTGATGTGTAATAATAATTTTTATTAAAGCCATTTTTGAAGGCTTGAATTAAAGAATTGTCTATTACATTGCCTTTGTCGTCTTTATTTATCACAAGTTCGGCAAGGTTTAATTCAGTTTCCTTTATACTTGTAACATTTAAAGTGTGTTCGGATGAGTTTGAAATCACAAAATCGTCTTCTTCCATCATATGTTCAACAAAGAATATGTACATTTCTGATGAAACAGGGATTTCATTTCCGTGAGATATTTTTTTGCTTGTTACAACAAGTTTAATTTTTGTACTGTTTGTTCCATAAACATATTGCTCACCAAAATCAATTGAAATGTTGTATCTTCTGTATCCATAAAGTGAATTATCGGACAAAAGGTTAAAGCTTACGCTAAGTCCTGCTGTTGGTTTATTATCTAATACACTGTTGCCTTGTTCATCAGTTGCTATGTATGCATTAAAGTTCACTTGGTCATCGGCAATGGTTGCGATTATATTTTCAACTTTTTCGCCAATTTTTGCATAAACTCTAGTTTTGCCGTCTAATGACAATTGTGGGTTTTCTGGTGCTTTAACATAAAGTTTAAACACTGATTTTGCAGTTAATTCTTCTCCGCCATAGAAAGCGCTTACTGTTATGGTAAAGATTGTGTCTGCATCAAAAGTTGCATCAGCAAAAACTTTTAAGTAATATACTCCAATATTTTGTGTGTCAGAGCCTCCTAAAGCAAAAATTCTTATGCCATTTTTGTTTTCAATTGCTTCATAAGTTTTGTTGTTGTTATCATCATACATACTTGCATTGGTGTATGTTTTTGCATTTGCATTTAGTTTTTGTAATCTAAAGTTTAATTTAGTTAATGTTGAAGATGTTGCAACAACTTCTAAATAGTCAAAACTTGCATATGAAGGGAACATATCCACAACAAAAAGTCCTGAATCTGTTGGCATTAACACTGATGTTGCAGGTTCAACAGCACTTACAGAAATACCTGAAACTGTTGCACTTGAAACACCATATAAAGTTGTGTTGATGTTTGCAATTGTCTGAGGAAGCAAGTTTAATTTGACACTTGCAAAAGCGTCATATGTTACTTTTCCCCCCTTATTTTGTGCTTTAATTATAACCGTGTATGTTTTGTTAACTAAGTTTAATAAATTATTGTTTTCTAAATTAACACTAATTAAAATTTCAAAGTTAGTATTACCTAATCCGTTTACTGCAATGTTAAAGTATTTTGTCACGTCCATATTTGCAGATGAAAGAATTTGAATACTATCTTTATTTATTATATCAGTGTAAAGATCAGTGAAAATTTTAGCGTTGATTGTTAAAGTATCTTTTGGTTCAATTGAGCCTTCGCTAATATCCGCCTCAATTTTTGTTGTACCTTGTTTCTGTTGAATACTAAATGTTTTAACTCCAAAATATTTATTAATTAAGTCATTAAAATTAGTATATTTGCTAAGCAATGAAAGGTTAACACTTAGTCCGTCCTCTGGAAAACCTTTCAACATATTTATTGTATGCACACCCAATTTTGTGTTTGTGATATAGTCGTTTGAAACATCATTTTTGTCCTTATCTTGCAATTTAAAACTAATGTCAAAATCATTTTCTTGTAATTCAACAATTTCACCACCGCTTAATGTAATTCTGTTGTTGATTTTTGAAACAATTTCAGCTTTTTGGTTTTTCACCAACTCAAATGTATAACTTTTAGATAGTGTTGTTCCATTGTAAGTAACTGTGAAATCATTAGAAAAATACATTGAAACCATTTTTAGTTCAATTGAAATTGTGTAATCATATATACTTGTAATTTTTAAGGTGAACTCACCTGTTCCATAAAGGGTGATTGAGTCTGAATTTACTTGAACAAAGTTGCAAACAGAGCCGTCTGGATTTAGTGCAATCACCTTTAAAGTTTTTGCATCTATGCCATTTAAATCAAACAAACCTTTGTCAGTTATATTTTTATCTTTTACGTCAGCATATGAAATCGTGTTGAGTTTATCTAATTTAGTTTGCTTTGATTGGTCCTTTGATGAGTAAAAGAACACAATGCCTCGATTTTTATAATCCTCATCGCCAAATGAGTGAATTGTCCCAATGTAGCCATTATCCGCTTTTGCAATTTTAATGTTAGAAAGTGAAGTTGCTTTTTTAAAATCTTCACGTGTAACATCAGTTGAAGTTGTTGGACTGGTTTTTGCATCTTTAAATTCATTTGTGCTTGCTGTATTTTTTATAATGCCATTTGTGTAATAAGTGGTTGCGGTAGTTGTAGTTTGATCGGTGATTTCAACCACTCTATCTTTTCCAACAGAATCCGCAAATTTAGCAATTATAACTTTGCAATTTGCAACTGTGCCTGTTGAGTTTTGAGCAATTGCATAGGCAGTATTTAAATTTGTTGCAGATAAATTAATGCTTCCTGCAAATGTGCTATTCGTTATAGTTCCGCTATTTAATCCAACAATGCCACCAATATTGGCTGATGTTTCAGTTGTGGTTACGGTTAACAAACTAGGAACATAAACCCCATTCTTTATATAAGTTGTTACATTGATATGTTCAATTGTTCCTTTGTTTTCACTAGCAACAAAACCGATGTTTTTTTCTTTTGATGTTACATCGCCACATATGTTTAAATATGCAATGTGTGAATTTTCACCCAAAACGCCAAAAAGTGATTCGCCGTTTAATTTAATTGTTGCATAAGACGAAGTTGTGTCACCAAACTTCTTGCCATAAAGTCCACCATTGAAGGTTTCAAACAAAGTTGAGTTTGTTTCATATGTGGTTGGAATGGTTAAAACATAGTGTTTGTTTGGATTTGTTATTTCACTTAAACTTGTAATTTCATAAGCAGTTTCATAAGAGTTTCCGTCTGCGATAACAATTGGAATAATAACTAATTTCACACTATTGTTTGTGTGTTTAGGTGCAATTGTAATAATTCCTTTGCCACCAACCTCACCAACAACTGTTATTAAGCCATCGTTTGAAATATCAACAACCGCCATGCCATAACTTGATGAGTAAACATATTCAAGTTCTTTTTCAAAAGCGTTGAAAGGAGTTATTTCCGTTTTTAATCTAAATTGATTTAATGAATTTTTTGATGTGTCTATATATATAGTTTCATAAGTTTTTGTAGTATCGTCTTCATTTGTCAAATTCAAATTTGTAACATTGATTTCTTCTATTGATTTTGTTTCTATCAAATCGATATTCAAAATGTATTTAACAACAGGATAATTTACTCTTCCACTATAAATTGTTGTTCCCGTGCCAAAATCAACAAAGTCCCCAGCAAAAAGTTCAATTTGATAATTTCCTGCATAGAGCGAATCAACATATTTTGCATTAACTGTTAGCTCTCCTGTAGCAAAATTGTATGTTGCTTCAAAAAGTGTTATGTTGTTATCTTTTTTGGTATAAGTACAAATAGTTTGTTCCGTGTTAGCAATCTTTTCAATTTTTCCGCCATCAATAAACAATTTGTTGTAAGTTGCACTCTTTAAAGCATTTGACAAAACATCAAAAGATATGGTTTTTTGTGAAAGGCTTTTTGCACTTTCAGACAATTGGTTTTCTGCTCTTAATGTTATGTTTTTTGCATCCGATGTTATTTCCTTAACAGCATCATATACTTGAACAAAAAGATACTTTGTGATTGGCTCATTTTTGCCAGTAATTTTACCATTTTCAATTTTTTGGTCATAAAAATCAATTTTTATAACCATAACACCTGATTTTTCGGCACTAATCAATTTTTCAGCCAAACTTTGAGTGTTTATGTAAGAACTAAATGTTTTGTTAAAATCCCCTTCACCTAAACCATTGCCTGCCGTGTTTTTTAAAGATTTTAAAAGCGATATATAATTTCCTTCGTAAACACCAACTTGTGGCTCGTAAAAAGAATATTTCACATCGCTAATTTTAGCATTGGCATTTGCAATGTAATCAAGTTCAACTATGTAGCCATTTTGTATTGATAAGTTAATTAAACTTCCTTCATCAAATTTATACTCTCCAATGCCTGAAACATAGGACGCATTATCTTTAAAATCAATGCTAACATTTTCTAGTTTTTCCGTAACAATAACTGTTGCCTTAATTTGATAACCATTTACTGATTCAATTATGTAGTTAAATTCGCCTATTTCGCCCACTGGGAACGAAACAAGAAAATAATTTTTAACTACTGAACCACCTTCAGATACACCTTTAATGGTGAGAGGGGGTGTTGTGTTTTTTTCTTGGTAACCTTTTAAATCACTGGCATTTGCGTTTGGAGCATATATGTACCAAGTAAGTTCTGCTCCGCCACGGTTTGCATACAAAACAACATTTTTGTTAATAGAAGATGAATCGTCCGTGCTTTCCACAAAACCTAAAGCAGATATCCCTTGATTTACTACGATTTTGATTTCCGCCTTCTTTGTTTTATCATCTTTACTATAAACGGTTAATGTTTCTTGATTTGTGTTAACATTTTCGCCTTTGACAAAAATTTCTGCCCCAGATTGAATTTCCGCTTCGTAGGAGATTATTTCATCTTTATCATTTTTGATTTCTTTAAAAGTTAATGCTTTGCCTGTTTTATCAAAAATAGTTAAATTGCTATTATTTGGTTTTTCTAAAATTAAAGTTTTTTGAATAACATCACCATCTCCTGATTTTGCCAAAAATTTAAACTTCTCACCCAAAACGCCTGTTGCATAGTTGTTGTAAACAATGTAGTTTTCTTCGGTGGTTTTTTCTGCATTTGTGTCAACATCAATTTCAGCGACTGGAATGGTGACTGTAACCGAGATTTTGTCAATTTCTTGGTTTTCCGCTTTATCACCTTCTGCACAAACAAACACTGAGCTAAGGCTAGTGTCTTTTTTATATAATTCGTTTTTATAAAAATATTTAAACTTTAAATCGGCTGTGCCCTGAATTGAACTTATGGCATCAAACAAAAAAGTGTAAACATCATTTTCTGTAGTAGTTGTATGAGATTTAGAGCAAGACAAATAATTTAATATGCTTGTGCCATATCCCCCACCGCTTACATCAATATCAACATCAATCCCCAAATCACGTGGAATTATAATTGTGATTGAAAACTCTTGAATTGTATATTTGCCATCTTTTTTTGATAAGGTCAATGTATAACCGTTTTGGTTAATTGTACTTTCGCTGTTATTATAATTAGCCTTAACGTCAAATTTATTTGCCAAAAGTTTAACATTTGGAACTAATTTTAAATTTAAATTGCATGAAACATTTGCTTTTCCTTCCGCAGATGAAACAGCATTAATTTCAATATTCTCTATTTTATCAATGTCAACACCCTCACCAATGGTTAAAGTGTTGCCTTCGATTTTTAATTTATCATTTTCTGTTAAAAGCGTAAAATTAACATTTTTTTGTTTTGTTTCAGAAGGTTCAAATGAAATGAAATCATAAAGATTATAAGAAGTTGCCTTCCCATTGTATGCCAAATACACGTTTTCTTTTTGTAAAATTTGTTTAACAGGCAAAACAACTTCAACATAAAAAGTTGCACTTGCATATTTACCCGCTTTCACTTCCACAGCAACAGGGTCAACATTTTTTTCAGCATTTGATGTTATTGTGAGAGTAAAAGTACCATTTGAATTTTTTACTTGAGAAATATTTACGAGGTTTGATGGTTCATAAACTAAATCAAGATATTTAACATCAACATTTACTAAACTTGCATTTATTGTAACCGTGTTATTTTCTGTTTCCCCCAAATAAATTGTTGCACTTGTTTTATCTAAATTTATTTTTTGACCACCAGATGGTGCGCACGCTGAAAGAAGAACACCAATGCCCATTAAAAGTATAGATAAAATCAAAAAAGAAAACTTTTTCATAAATTTCTCCTAAAGTATTTTTAGCAAATATTATTTATTTATTTGTAATTAATAATTAAAATATTTGTTTTTTTGTGTTTTAATATATTAATAATATATTATATAGGGAAAAATGTCAAATAAAGTATAAGGTAAAAATTATATTTTTAAAAAACATTTTTAATTATGATTTCTTAAAAAATTCTTACAATTAATTTGATTTTTCACTACGCACCAAATTACATATGTAAATTAATTTATTTTTGCAAAAAAATTACACCTAATAATTAAATAAAACCGCGTTTTTACCAATAATTCCTAATTAATTACAAAAAAATAGAGCAAAAATTAAGTTTTTGCCTAATTTTTGCTCTATTTTTTATTAATTTTTTTAACCATTGTACTATTTTTTAAATAGCATTTATTTTAATTTTTTGAATCAATTAAATTAACTATATCTTTAATTGTTTTCATATTCATAGCTTCTTCATCTGGAATACTAATTCCAAACTCTTCTTCAAAAGCCATTAATAATTCAACAGTATCTAAAGAATCTGCACCAAGATCTTCAATTAGTCTAGAGTCCTCAGTAATTTTTGATTCTGCAACGTTAAGTTGATTTGAAATTAATTTTTTAACTTTATCAATAGTCATAAATCATTCCTCCATTGGTAATCACAGGAGATATGATACCACTTTTTGAAGCTATTGTAAAGCAAATATCACAAATTGTATTATATCCATTGTTTCTGGTTGCAAAAATAAAATTTTCCAATAGCAAATTAAAACTTTTATCTTTAAATTGTTGTATTTTAAAGCCTACTTATTTTCAAAAGTAATATAGTTTGAAGGGTCAACTTTTTTGCCATTTAACATTACAGAAAAATGTAAATGGTTTCCATCTAAACTTTCATTTGAAGCTGAAGATGACGCTTCGCCAATCTTTTGACCACGTTTAACACTGTCGCCTTTTTTAAGACCGTCAACATTTGACAATGAACAATAAGTAGAACTTAAACCATCAGCGTGAGAAATTGTTATGCAATATCCCTCTTCATAACTATAAGAGCAGTCGGTTATTGTTCCATCTAAAACAGAATAAACGTCTGGACTTTTAGTAGAAACAAGATCAATTGCCTTGTGGCTTTCCCATTGTTTTAAAGTAGCGTTATAAAAAAGTTCTGTATCACTAAACCATTTTAAAACTTCTGGTGAATTCATTGGACAAACCATTTTTACTTCGGTAGTGTTTGTTGGTATAATGGGCTCCGAGTTTCTTTCCCTCGATAGTCCTGCTGTGATACCTACTGTTAAAATTGCAGCAAATGCCAACATATAGTATCCATACCTTCTCATAAATCTTTTAAACATATTTATTTACCTCCGCTGAAGATTATTGACACAAATAAAATGTTTAAACATATATTATTGAACTTTTTTAAAAACTACCCAAAATAATTGGCATACCAACCAAAACATAGTCTTCCCTTGCAACACACTGAAAATTAACTACTTTACTTGAAATTTCAATGCTTTTGTTGTTAACATCATTTAAATTTCCAAATATTTTTGACCACCCATAAACCCCAAAATTTTGAGCGAATGTGTTTGTTACATTTAAAGACTTTATAATATCATTAATTTCCATATTTTGAATTTTTATTGTAAAGCCAGCAACTTTGCTACAATTATGTAATATATATTCTAAATCTTTTGTTTCACAAAAAATTATCTCGCCTATACCATTATCTATTTTATCAAACGATAAATTGCTTTTTTCACTAATATATACCTCCATATTAGATGACGGGAAGATTTTATCAACTGTCAAATCTTTCGCAAATGGAATATTTACCCCACATAGTAAAATAGAAAGCAAAATAAAAACAATCAGTCTTTTCATAAATTGATTATTGACTGATTGTTTTTATTTAAACATTATCCCACTAAAAAACAATTTAAAACGCCAGAGCCTACCAGCATATTTATTAAATTATCACTTTTATAAATATAAGGAGCTACCGCAAGAGCTTTAAACAAATAATTTATATCATCTTGTATTTCTATACCATATTTATATACAAAACGAACCTTTTTACTAAACTCTTTCACCTGAATTAGTTGTTGATTTATTAGTCTATAATTATTTTCTTTATTTGCCAAAAAATCCTTCTTTTCAGTTGCTTTTGAGTTAAAAACATCAAAAAATTGATTATTTTTTAATATTTTATATGAAATATTGTTATTTTTTAATATTTTTGCAACATTATTATAATTGTTTTTTTCTAAACATCTTATGGTATTTAACTCAATAAAATTTTTCAGTCAAAATTGTTTTGGCACAAAGTAGCATTATTTTGCCACTCATATGATTTGATTTTTCATTTTTTGATATACTTTCATATATGCTATACATATTAAATAAATAGTACTCTTCTCTATTTAAAAGACCTATGTAAAAACCAAAATCAATAAACAAATCCATCAAAACCAAGTTAGAGTCTTCACTGCATAAAAGTATATTTGTCTGTTCAGATTGAAGTTTATTTAAAATTTTTTCAAGACCCATAAAAATATAACGCTCTTTTTCATTATCTTTTGCTATTCCTTCAACATAAACTGCTCTTAAAGATTGCAAAAAGCACAGCCCCTCAATGTTTGTGTAACAACTTGATTTTTTTATAATTTGCTCTTGAATAAATATTTTGCTAGGGAACTCAGCATAAAAACTTTTACTAGCATCATAAGGGTTAATGCAGTAATTTGAAAAATATGAAAGACTGGACGCAACACTTGGGCAAACAATATATGGCAATCCAAAAATACTTGCAAAATATTTAACAGCATCACAACATTTACCTCCACCAAATGCAACTATTAAATGATAATTTCCACCTGCTAGTCTATCCTTTAGCGAATCAAGTTCTTCTTTAATAAAATTTTGTCTGGCGACAAAGTGACATACATTTTCACTTCCACAAAACAAGGAATTTAATAGACATGTCACATCCTCCGCTGGAATACTTTTGGTTGATACAAGTAATATATTTTTATTGTTAAAATTTAATTTTATATAGGTTTTAACTTCTTCAAACGCATTTTTCTTATATATTATTTTTTTATAATAAGAATTATCTATTTCCATTTTTTAACTCCTAACCAATAATAACAAATAAATTTAATAATTTATTGATAAGTTTTGCTGAAAAAACAAAAAAAATGTCGCATTATTTTTCACATAATACACACAATACTTATATGATAAAAAAACATAACGAAAAGGTTTTTAAAAATTACCTTAAAAATTCCAAAAAATTAATAAAAAACACGTTTTTTGCTATTTTTTTAATATTTTTTGCTATTTTTAGCAGTATTTTTGTTAATTTTAATGATTTAATTTATGCCGAAGATAATTATATTTACACCGACAAGGTTGAACATTTATTTACTCATTGTCTTATAGCCTATCCTGAAATAGCATTTAAAGCGGACAATGAAATGAGAAAACATTATGCTGTTGATTGTATAACTTCAAAAGAATTTATTTCAATTTTAAACGAACTTTACAAAAATGATTATGTTTTAGTTAATTTAAATTCGTGTTTTAAAACAGAAAACAATATCGCTGTAAAGCAGAAAATAAAAATTCCAAAAAATAAAAAAGCATTGGTATTAAGTTTTGATGATGTTAACTATGATCATAAAAAAATGGGACTTGGTATGGTTGATAAAATTATTATAGATGATAAAGGTAATTTGGCAAGTTTAACAAAATTTGGGAACAAAAATGACATAAGATACGATGTGGAATTTATTCCAATACTTGAACAATTTATTAAAATGCATCCTGATTTTTCAATAAATGGAGCTAAAGGAGTTTTAAACGTAACTGGTTACGATGGAATTTTAGGTTATAGAACAAGTCGCAGAAATTTAATTACTCGCGATGAAGAAATTAAACAAGCGCAAGTTGTTGTAAACAAACTTAAGGAAAACGGTTGGATCTTTGCCAGCCATAGTTATGGTCATTATCATATGAACAAAATTGATTTACTCAAGTGGAAAGAAGAAGTTAAATTATGGAAAGATGAAGTAGAATGTTTAGTTGGGGAAACAAACATTTATGTTTATCCTTATGGCGAATGGCAAGTTTTTGAAAACGGAGAAATATGCGATAAGCATAAAATTTTACAGGAAGCTGGATTTTCACTTTTTTGTGGTGTTGGAATGCAAACATTTTATTCATATCTTCCAAATAAAAATCATAAGGTTTTATTTATGGACAGAAAATGCGTTGATGGAAGCACAATTACTGCAAAAAGGAGCGAGCTAACACCTTTTTTTAATCCATCCAACATTCTAGACAGTGCTAGGTTGTTATAAAAGGCGTGGTTGAAGCTTCAACAATAAAGGCTAAAATATAGTTAATGTTTGTTTCTAGTTTGTTATTGTCACTCAGTCTAACATATTTGCATAAACCAATTTTTTCATTTGAAGTAATAGTTTGTTTAAAATACATATACCCATCTTCACTTGTCACCCAGTTGGTATAACCAAACATAATGTTCTCTTGCATAGTAGCACCAATAAGTTCTGTTTTTGCACGTAAATATAATGGTGCTTGAATATCCGCTGTTTTAATTGTTACTTCTTGCTTTATATCAGTATTTAAAAGATTTGTTCCGCTAAAATTACAAGCAACTACTTCTGTTCCTTGCTGATTAATGTTTATTTCTAAACCTTCGCCTAAAATTTTGTAATACTCAACTATTCTGCTATAATAAAACCCGCCGTTAAAATTATAAATTATACTAATAGTGCAAATTATACTTAAAATAACTATAATTGCAATTAAAATGGATTTAACTGATTTTTTATCTTTTTTCATTAAAAATATCCTTTAAATATTTATTGACACATTTAAATATTTTAAAAAAATTTCTTCATAATTAGAAGAAATTTTTATTTTAGATAAAATTTAAATTTTATAATTTAATTTTTCCTTTGTTTCTTTTGTTATATTTTTTTACTTGATTTTGCTTAAACTGATTACTTTCAGCTTGTAGATCCCATTTTTTCTTTTGCCATTCAAATTTTTTATCTCCCCAAACATAATCATAAATTGTAACTATTATGCCTTGTAGTAAAATTATATAATAGGTCATAAATCTCCAGATCAACAAACCCCAGAATGCTGTTCCATTTGGAAAAATATTAGTAAATACAATAGTAAATGAAATTTCACTCATGCCTGTGCCACCTGGAAGAGGAATGAAACTTGATGCTAGATCAATAAGAATTGACAACATTAACATCAAAAGCCAAATAGAAGCATCTGGCGTTCCGCCTAGAAGTAAATATATTATATAAGGCATTGTGTATTGAACAACAAATTGGACAATTTGAGAAAGTATCAAACCTAAGAACCAAAATATGTTTTTGGTATACAAAGTCATTGTATTTTGAAAACTACTAACAGTTGTCATAACTTTTTCGTATTGTTTTTCATAATTTTTAACTATGTGCATTTTTTGTAACAATTTTAAAGCTTTGGCGACCAAAATTTTACCTAATTTTTTACTTCTAGACAAAACCCAAGTTCCAACCAACACAATTGAATTAAACATAAATCCAACAAACGAAGCAATTGAAACTAAATTTGCTTGTCCATAAAATTTATTACAATAAATTGTCGCCACAATTGATATAGATAACCAACCTAATTGAAATAATATATATCTAGCAAGAGTGACTGAAATTGTTGCACCTGCAGGAACGTTATGTTTACTTAAATAATATATTTGAAATGGCTCACCGCCAGAAGAAAGTGGCGTGATTCCATCCCAATATCTTCCAAGAGCAACCATTTTATAACAAAGTGAAAACTGCCTCTTTTTTGTCGATTGAAATAGCAAGGAAGACGTCCTATAAGCATCAATTATTATGGTAAAAGCGAATGCAATTACAAGCACAAAAATATAAGCTGGTCTAAAGAGCCCGCTTGCTATTAAATTTGAAAATGATTCAACTTCAGAATGAGTCAATTGATAAGTGAGTATTGCAACAACAACAATAATATTGAATGCAAACATAATTGTATTTGTAATTTTTTTCTTTTTTGAACCTTGTTTTGCAACTTCTTGATTCGCCTCGCCAAGTTTTTCCTCAAGTTCTTGCTCTTTGTTTCGTTCGTTAATCTCCTCTTCAATATCATCAATAGACATTTGATTTTTTAACAAATATTGGTCAGAAAAAAACTGCCCTTGCTTTAAAGAGCCTTTTTTAAATTTTGTCATTTTATTAAAAAGTAGTGATTTTTTGACCATATCATTCTCATAATAACACAAAAAAAAATACTTTGCAATCTTTATATGTAAAGTATATTTGTAAAGTTTTATTCTGTAAAGTATTTTTTTAAGTATCAAAAAAGTCTAAACTAAAATACGATAGCTTAGACTTTTTTCTTAAACAAATTTTCTAGCTTAAACTAATTTATCAGCCACTGTTACTTCAATTTTATATGTTTGTTTCATTGTGTTTAAGTTCATACTTTCAAATTGACTATAATTATCACTTGACAATGATTCATAAACCAAATCAAAAATTGTTTTATTGTTAAGATTATTTAAATAAGTGTTATCTAAAACTAAAACATCACTTTGTGGCATTCCATTTATTTTATAATCTGCTCTTAAGTTAATTTCACCATCTGAAGTGAATGAGAAAGGATTTTCACATTTTCCCATATAGTAAATTATATGAAGTCCATATTCACTTTTAACAAGGTCAGATACTGCACCATAAACGCCCGCTTCATTTAGTTCTCTAGACGCATTTGTAAATGATTCAACCATTTTGCTTTGGTCTTCTTTTTCGCCAATAACATAAGGATAAGTGGCATTCATAATTCCAGAATCTTCATTGTATTTATACATTAATTCTCTAAATGCTTGATCTTTTTGTTCATTGCTTTTACCATTTAAAGCATTTTTAACTTCTGCCAAAACTTTTTTTGCTGAAACAGAATCTTCAGATTTTATTTCTCCAGTTTCCAAATCTCTTACGCTTGCTTTTACACTACTATAAAGATTTGCTTTTTGCCTTTCATATTCATCAGCAGAGATAATATCCCCTTGACCATTGTTACTTTTTGTTTTTAAAGAATCATATTCTTCTTGTTGTTCATCACTAAATTTAATTAAGATATGTGCTACATAAAAATAATCGTCATTAACAAAGTAATTAACATTTTCACGTTTTGATAACATATCACTATTATAAGAATCCAAATCATTATCATATTTATATTTAGATATGCTTATCATTGATTTATATTTTTCCAAAACTTGACTAACTGTAATTGTAGAATAACCATTGTTGTCTTGTTTATATTCTTGATATTTAGTTATATATTTATTGTCTTCCAAATTATCATAAATGCGTTTTATTTCATTTTTAATTAATTGTTCATCATTATAAGATGTTCCTAAAACTCTTTGAGTTGATTGAAGAGATGCTAAATATCTTCTATATTCTTCTCTAGCAAAAGCATCTTCTTTATTGTTTTTTGTTTCAGCAATGAAAGCGGAGTAAATTGCATCTATATTTTCAAAAGAAATTCCTGTTGTTTCACTTTCGTCTTCTAAAACTTTTATTCTATAAGTTTTAGTCACATCATCGTAAACAGGTTTTGCTTTTTTCTCGTAAGGTTTATAAACTACTACATCGGTTGAAGAATCTTCTGACGAAGTATCTTCTTTGGGCATATCCCAAGCATCTCTTATTGCATCTTCATACTCTCTTGCATTTGAAATCATTGCTTCATATGTTTGATAATAAAGATTTTTAATATCTTCGTCTTTTAATTTAACAGAAGCTCCTGCCTGAGTGTTTGCTACTTTTTTTGCTTCTTTAAGTAATATTTCCCTATTAACCAATGAATCAACAGTGGCTTTTTGCGCTTGTTCAGTTGTGTAATTATAAGAATCAACCAATGTTTGACCATAGTTACTATAAGCAGTAATAAAATCACTTCTTGAAATTTCAATTTTACTGCCATCACCATAACTTAATGTAATTACATTTTGATTATAATATTTTGCATTGTTTTTTGTAAATAAGTCGCAACCTGCAAGCATAAACGACATACAAAACACTAAAAATAATGATACGATTTTTAAACCTTTTTTCACGTTTTTACTCCTAGATAAGCAATATTATTGTTGTTTATTAATAATTGTTTGACAATTATTTATTAAAACATACAATTTAACTTTCATATTATACAATATCAGCAACAAAAAAGCAATTAATTTTAAACATTTAATTATTATTATAGATTTAGTGCATTTTTGCAAAATCCTAGTAAAAAATCTAGTTTTTGAATTGCACTTGCAAGCCCCATATCAAATGTTATAACTGGACCATCTTCAAAAGATAAAACCCCATTTACGCTATTGGATAGTTCATTTGCTATATTTTTAGGTAAAATTTCTTCAGTTTTATAGAAATAAATTTTACAAAAACTCGCATTAATCAAAACACGTTTTACACCCAAACTGACACAAAGATTTTTTAAAAAGCCAATTTTTAAAAGCGATACCGCTTCTTTAGGCAAATTCCCAAAAGAATCTTCTATTTGTTTGTAAATTTTTTGATATTCTTCGTCATTTGATATAGTACTTATTCTTGAATATAAATTTATACGTTCATTTTCTTCTGGAACATAACCTTCAGGCAAATTGGCAGAAATTGCAATATCCATTTTTATAGGCTTAATGTTTTTAATTTTTTCACCTTTTAACTCTTTAATGGACTCTTCAAGTAATTTGCAATACATATCATATCCGACTTTTTCTAAATGTCCGTGTTGCTCCTTACCTAAAATATTTCCTGCACCTCTAATTTCTAAATCACGCATAGCAATTTTAAAGCCACTGCCAAGTTCAGAATATTCTAAAATTGCATCAAGTCTACTATATGCATCGTTTGTTAATGCTTTGGTCGGGTTGTAAGTGAAATATGCATATGCAACCTTATCACTTCTTCCTATCCTTCCTCTCAATTGATACATTTCTCCAAGACCTAATCTATCAGAATCAATAACAATCAATGTATTTGCCAATGGCAAATCAATACCACTCTCTATTAAAGTTGTGGCAACCAAAATATCATACTCGCCATTATACAAATTCAAAATGGTCTGCTCTAAAATTTTTTCAGGCATTTGTCCATGAGCAATTCCAACTCTTGCATTTGGCAAAAGGCTTTTTAGTCTATTTGCTTGCTCCAAAATATGTTCAACCCTGTTGTAAACAAACAAAACTTGTCCACCCCTTGCAATTTCTCTCTTGCACGCTTCTAAAATTAAAGTATCACTTTCTTCACAAACATACGTTTTAACTGCTATTCTCTCTTTGGGAGGGGTTTCAATTATTGAAATATCTCTAATTCCAGTTAATGCCATATTTAAAGTTCTTGGAATTGGAGTTGCGGAAAGGGTCAAAACATCTATATTTTGTTTCAAATTTTTTATTTTCTCTTTATCCCCAACACCAAATTTTTGTTCTTCATCCAAAACTAAAAGCCCTAAATCTTTAAAACCAACATCTTCTGACAAAAGTCTGTGTGTGCCTATCAAAACATCAACCTTCCCCTGTTTTACATCTTTAATTATTTGTGCTTGTTGTTCTTTTGTTTTAAATCTGTTTAACACTTCCACATTAACCATAAAATTTTTAAAACGTTCTTTTGCTGTGTTGTAATGTTGTTCAGAAAGGATAGTTGTTGGACAAAGAAAAGCAACCTGTTTAGAATCTAACACCGCTTTATATATTGCCCTTAATGCAACCTCTGTTTTGCCATAACCAACATCTCCGCAAATTAATCTATCCATTATTCTTGGACTTTCCATATCCTTTTTTATATCCTCAATTGCAGATAATTGGTCTTCTGTTTCAGTATAAGGAAAGGCTTTTTCAAATTCATCATAAAGATAATTACCCTTTGAATAAATAAAACCTTTACTCTTTTCTCGTTTTGCATAAATTTCCAAAAGATTTATTGCTAATTTGCTAACACTTTCCTTTACCTTTGCTTTAATTTTTGCAAATTGTTCGCCACCAATTTTATTTAGTTTTGGATTTGCATCTCCACCCAAATACGCTGAAATTAAATCGGCCTGTTCGCTAGGTAAATATAATTTATCACCATTTGCATATTCGATTATAAAGTAATCTTTTTCTGTCCCATTTAGGTTTAATTTTGATAAAGCAACACATTTTCCTATCCCATGAGTTGAATGAACAACATAGTCGCCCACCTTTGGCAAGTAAAAAACCCTTTTCTTTTTTGCAGTACTTGTAATATTCTTTACTTGACTAATTGATCTTTTAACCAAATCATCAGTTCCAATGATAATTATGCCAGCATCTAAAAAACTGCAAGATTTAGGAAAGTTTTCTTCTCTTAAAATTAGTTGAAATTTGCCACTGTTTAAATTTATATCATCTGTGTAAAATAAGTTGTTTTTAGTTAAAAACTCTCCTATTGTTTTTTTAGATTGATTACTCCCTGCAAACATTATCACTTTATAACGAGATTGTTCGTAAATAGACAAATCCTTAACAAGTGTTTTGTAGTCAAAAACATAATTACATAACCCAATAGTTCTTACATAATCAGAAATGTCAACTTTGAAAAGATTTTGATTATTATTTGAAAAAATAATGTTTGGCTTAAATTTTAACACATCAGTTGGAGAAAAATAAAAATTTGAATGTTCACTTAAAAGTTCTCCATTTACTGCAAAATCAAAAATACTGGACTCTAAACTTTTATATTCATCATTTAAATCATCATAAATTTTTTTAGGTTCACTTAAAATGAATTTTGCGTCAGGCAAAAGATTAAATAAAGATAATTCTTCTTCATAAAAAGGCAAAACAAAATCAATATCATTTGCAATAATATCATCATTTATTCCATTATAAATTTGATTTACCAAGTTATGGATTTTTAAAAGAGCATCACCTGTTGCATTACAATTAAGCACCGCTTTTTTTAATTTTTCAATGCAGTCACTTTCTTGCTCTTTTGTAAAATTATATAATTTATTAGGAAAAATTATTATTTCATTTAAATCATCAATTTTTTGCATTTCTGATATATCAAAAGAATAAATTTTATCTATTTCATCATCGAATATATCAATTTTAATTGGATTTTCATAATTATTTAAATAAATATCTAAAATATCACCTTTAATTGAAAAATCGCCAATTTTCTCTATTTTTTGACACTTTTTATATCCATTTGCAATTAAATTATTAATAATTTCTTGTATATTTATTTTTTGATTTTTAATTAATTTTAAATAATTATTTTTATTTAATTTTTGATGAAATTTATATATTAATGTCTGTTTTGAAACTAAAAGAATGTTTGTATTTTCATATTTGAAATTATATAAACTTGACACAGTGTTAGTTTGCCAATTGTTATCTTTAATTATTGAAAAAGTTGGCGGAGTTAAGTCTGTAATTATTTCTTCAAACTTTACATTTAAACTTTTTAGTCCATCTTTTATTTCAAGCAATTCAATTTGGTCACGGGCAACAAAAACCACTTTATTGTTTTTAGAAAGTTGATATAAACTTAAAATTTTTTCACCTACAAATGCACCTACAACACAAAAAGTGAGGTCACTTTTTATCGCCTCACTAATTTTATTTATAATTCCTATTTTGGAAAGTGCTTTATCTAAAATTTCCAAGTTTTATTTCCTTTTTATTAATTATTGTCTTTTAATTTATCTATCAAAAGGTCACACGCTTGTTCAATTTCATTGTCAATTATTTTTAGTTTATCTTCTGGTATACGACTCACCACAAAATCTGCAAGATCTGAAAATTTTTCATCACGCCCCACACCAATTTTTATTCGTTTAAAATTTTCATCCGTTTCTCGGACTATACTTTTTAAGCCGTTATGCGTTCCGCCACTTCCAGATTCTCTGTATCGAATTTTTCCCAATGGCAAATCTATATCGTCAACAAAAACATAAACATCTTTTGTTTCAAGTTTAAATTTTTGACAAAATTCTCTTATGGATATTCCACTTAAGTTCATATAAGTGGTTGGCTTAATTAAAAGAATTTTTTCACCATTAAAAAAACCTTCAGCCACTATCGCATCACACATTGTTTTAGTAAAATGTAAGTCTAATTTTTCTGCAAAACGGTCAACCGCTCTAAAGCCGATGTTATGATATGTTTTATTGTATTTTCTGTCTATATTACCAAGACCTGCTATAATTTTCATATTACTTGCCTTTTAAACATTTTTATCTATAATTGTTTCAAATGGACCTACTATAATATTTTCGCTAATTCTACTATTTGAAACATATGAATTTTTTAATATTCCATTTTTAGAAATAATGCTATCTATAATTGTGTTATTTGGTTCTAAAATTACATTTTCACCAATATAAGTGTTGCCTTTTATGTTGTTGTTAGGCTCAATCCTGCATCCTTTTTCAATTACAACATCCGCATCAATGTACGTTGTGTTTTTGTCAATAATTTGAACACCATTTTGAATATGATAATCTAAAATTAAATTTTGCAAAATTTTTGTAACATTATAAACGTCTTCATAACTATCAACAGCCTCAAATTCTTTTCCGTCAAACAATCTATTTTCTGTTGCCAAAACATTATTGCATGAAAGCAAATACTCAGCATTAAAAATGTAACCTCTTTTAAGTTTTAAAACGTTTAAGTTATGATATTTAAAATAATCTAAAATTTCCTCTATATTTGATTTATTTATTAGCGGTGTGTCACTATAAAAAACACAAACAATTTTATGGTTTTTTACATAAGGTTTGACAAGTGAAACTATGTCGCTATCAAAAGTACAAGGCGTGGTTTTTATATCAAAATCCTCACCAGCCATTGCTACCCATTGCCACATTTTTTTACCTAAAATATTTAAATCATAAGGTGCTCTCACCTGAAAATTTTCGTTTTTATACAAAAGCACCATAAAAAGTATTTCTTTATTTTCCATATTTATATTTTAACAATATTGATAAATAAAGTCAATTGTGCGTTTAATTTTTCGCTTTATGGTGCATTTAGTTTATCTTTAAGGCAATTTTACTTTTACACGTAGTGAAAAATGGTTGATATTTCTTTTAGGGTGTGATAAATTGTCCATAGTGAGTTTTTACTTTTATTAATTTCATCACTAAACATTTGGCGAAATATCACTTTTCATAATGTTTTTATGTTATATTTAATTTTTCTTTTGACTATACAAATAAAAAGGTAAATTTATGATTATACAGAATCTTAATTTAAGTTTAGGGACGCAAGTAATATTTAAAAATTGCAATTTACGATTAGATGATAATTGCAAAGTTGGTTTAATTGGAATCAATGGGGCAGGTAAAACAACTTTATTTAAATTAATAACCAAACAATTATCTCCCGATTCTGGTGAAATAATTTTAAATAAAAATTCTCATATAGGATATCTATCTCAAACAATTGATTTTAATCAAATTAACCCAAACATTTCTGTTCTTGAGTTCATTAAATCTGGACGTCCTATTGAACAACTAGAAGCCACATTACATTCAATTGAAGAAGCCTTATCCCAAAATGATAACAACGTTGACAATTTATTGCGTGAATATTCTAAAATTTCATCATTACTAGACTTTTGGGATAGATACGAGGCTGATTCAATTGTTGAAAAAATCATTAAAGGCTTGAATATTTGTGAGGAATTATTAAATCTAAAACTTTCTTCCTTATCTGGTGGTGAAAAAAGTAAAATCGCTTTTGCTAAACTTCTATATTCTAAGCCAACTACACTTTTGCTTGATGAACCAACCAACCATTTAGATAAACAAAGTCGTGAATGGTGTATTGAATATTTAAAAAGCTATAAGGGGCAAATATTAATTATATCTCACGATTATGATTTTTTAGATTCTATTGTTGATAAAATTTTATATATAGACAAACAAAGTCATAATATATCCCTGTTTAACGGTAATTATACAACTTTTAAAAAAATATATGAGGAAATAAAATTATCAAATTCAAGATTAGTAAAAAAACAAGAAAATGAAGAGAATAAATTAATACGAATCATTAATAATCTTGAAGGCACAAGCGGAAAAAGAAAAAAAATGGCATTTAGTAAAGAAAAAGCCCTAGAAATACTTAGACAAAATAAAGTAGAAAGAATTGAGGATTCTAAAGTTGCAAACATACGATTAATCGCAGATGGAGATCAAAATAAAACACCTTTATCTATACAAAATTTATATTTTTCGTATGGTTTAACGCCTTTATTGAGAAACATAAATTTGTCCATTGCGTCACATGAACGAATTTTAATCGCTGGTAATAATGGTGTTGGAAAATCTACCCTTTTAAAATTAATTGTTAGAGAATTAAAACCTCAAAGAGGAGACATAACATTAGGGACAAAAACAAAAATTGCATATTATGATCAAGAACAATATGAAATAAATCATACTAACAAAACTATATTAGAATATTTTCAACAAATAGGGCACACTCAAAAGGAAATTAGAGCTGTTCTAAGTCGTTACTTGTTTTGGGGAGATCAATTGGATAAAAGAATTAGCGTTTTGTCCCCAGGAGAAAAATGCAGATTATCTTTTGCAAAACTATCTTTGCAAAAATCGAATTTAATGATTTTGGATGAACCCACAAACCATTTAGATTTTGATACTCAAAATACTATAGCCAACAATTTAAATGAATACAATGGCACTATAATCCTAGTATCCCATAATCCTGATTTTGTTGAAAAATTAAATATTAATAAAATGCTAATCCTTCCAAATGGAAAAATGATTTATTATGATAGAAAATTACTTGAAATAATTCAAAAAAATAATCAAAACAAACTCAATTATAAATAAAAAAAGCCCCTAAGGCTTTTTTTATTTCAGACTGTTGACAAAGAGTTTTTATTTTCTTTGAACTGGACATCCGCATGGACTTGGACATGGACAAGAACAAGGGCAACCACATTTATTATTGAATAATAAACCACCTAGTTTTTCTCTTTCTTTGTCACAGCCTATAGTGTCAACTACAACGAAACTTTTAAAGAATAAGTCTTTAACGTTCCATTTCTTTAAAGACATAGAATCAACCATGTTTACCTCCTTTTCTATATTGATTAACACTTTTTGTGTATAATCCAAAATTAAATTTTTAAGACCTTGTTAACCACAAGTTCTCTTTCATTATTACAATCACATTCACTTCCATTTACCATGCATGGACCATAACATACTTTATTATGTTTGCAGCTTATACAAAATGACAATTTATTATTTTTTGCTTTATTTGTAGAATTTCTAAATATCTCTTTAAAAGACTGTTTTCTTAAATTACCAATAGGATTTCTATGCATTAAGCAGAACCCAACTTTACCATTTTGCTGTATTGCCAAACAAGTTTTACCAGCACTACAGCCCATAATATCAGGTATAACATTTTCCTCGCTAACTATAGTATCAAAATATTTATCTATATAACCTTCTGGAGCATCTAAAAGTGTTTTATATCCTTTCTCATTGATTTCTTTTTGTATAGTTTTCATCTGCTTCTTAACATTAAGACGTTGTTCTTCGCTTAAAAATTTACCTTCATCAGTTGCCCTGCCACTACCACAAACTGGTATCATTTGAATAATATCACAATTGTAACTTCTTGCCAAATCATATAAATCTTTTAAATTTTTAAAATTATCTGGACCTATAGTGCTATTTATTCCAAAACTATTAATATTTGTTTTTGATAAAATCTTCAAAGCATTGTTACATTTTTCAAAAGAAAAATCTCGTCTTCTCATAGAATTGTGAATATTTTCATCAGCTGAATCTAAGCTTACTCTTATATTTGAAACTTTAGATAAAACATCAGTCATTGATTCATTAATAAGTGTTCCATTTGTTGTAATCATAACCCCCATACCAGCATTATCGTATGTATATCTTATAATATCTGCAAATCGTTGTTTCATAAATGGTTCCCCACCAAGGAAATAAATATAGAAAACGCCCATTTCACTCAACTGATCGATTACATTAATAGTTTCCTCAAAGGTTAATTCGTCAGGGCTTTTACATCCGGAAGCGGAGTAGCAATAATAATAATTTAAATTACAAGCGGATGTAATATCCCACCAAACCATATTCGGAGCCTGAAATTCATAATTATCATCATAAAAATCAAAAACCTGTTTAAACTTTACTAGTCTTTCTTCTCCATATTGTAAACCGCCATCTTCTAAAAGGTTAGATATAAATTTTATAAAATCATTCCTATCTTCTCGTCCAATTCCAAACAATTCCAATAATTCATTAACTGTATAATGATTTTCATCAATTTGTTTATAAATGTGGAAAACAAACTCAGAAGTTTTAGAAATCCCTAAGGTTGGTCGATGGAATAATATTGCCCCAAATTTCTCTCTTCTAATTTTATAATCTTTATCAATTGTTAATTTCTTATCTAAATCTAACATAATATTCATCTCTCCAAAATTTTTATACTTCCATTTGAGCCATCTATTTTTATTTTTTTTGCATCTTTTAGCATAAATAACTCTGTTTTATCCATTTCCACGATACATGGAAGGTTCATTTCTCTACATATTATAGCCGCGTGACTTAAAAATCCTCCTACAGCTGTAATGACTCCTTTGAATTTTTTCATTATTGGAACCCATTCAGGATCTGTAAACCATGTTAATAAAATTTCATCTCCCAAAGGTTCCACAAATTCTTTAACATTATTTAATAATATCGGTCTTCCAATTGCTATCCCAGGAGAGGCTGGCGTCGCGTTGTAATCTGTTTCGTTAAAGTCATATTGATTAAACATCATACCAATATCAGTCGTTACATATCTCGCTTGAAGAAAATACAGTTCATCATTTTTATAGCACCATTCAATATCGCTAGCAGCATGTAACTTATTTTGAACATCTACCATTTTCATAGATAAAATACTTTGTAAACTATTTTCAGAATTTCTGTTTTTAAAAATATATCTTGTAGGATTTTTCTTTCCACTAACTAAACCTTCACCACAGCCTTCAACATATTCTAACAATCCCGCATTTAAATTTGCTTTATCGCCCATCCATACTCCAGCAATATCAGGATCAATAAATTCCTGTATGATTAGATGCATTTTGGGCTTTGTTTTTAAATTAACATGTTCATAATATGTCAGTGCTCTTTTTGAATTAATTGAATCAGCAACATATAACATTGCATTTTCTAAATTTTTATAAGGAACATTTAACACCGAATCAAATATTCCAGCAAAAGAATTGTTTTGTCCATCTTCAATATTTGCAGAACTTCTCACTGCATAGTGTTTTCTTTTATCAATTATTTTTAACAAATTTTTTGAATTGATATCAGTAAAATATGCATATGGAACATTTAACCCGAGAGAGTAAAGTTTAACCAAACCTAATGCCTTACCACCTATCAAATCGTTATAACAATAAGAAGGATGTACCAAATACAATTTAGAATAATCTTCAATGGTAGAATATTGTTTGTCTAGAATTTTAGTTAAATAATACGTAAATTTATAATTAAAATTAGTGTTAGAAATTAATAATTTAGGGTAATGTAAATCCATCTCAGAATATAAGTAATTTAAACGTCCATCACTAACAAATAAGTGTTGAACATCCTGCCATTTTTTTATACAAATATAATTTTTTTCACAATTTAAATATTCATTATTTTTTTTATAATAAATTGATTGTTTCAAAGAATCTATCTTTTTTAAGTTATATAAGTATTTATCTCCGTATATTTTTATTAATTCCTGCTGTATATTTTTCGTTAAAATAGAATTATTTGTTGCTAGTTCTATAAACATCCAATAGGTTTCTGCGTTCATTAAATCATCTATACTATTAGTCTTTTTATATTTATAAAAATAATATTTTGAAGTGTTTTTAAATTGCTGTAAAACCCTATCTATATCTTCACTTTTAATTTCAATATTGGATAACATATTTACAGCATTTAAAGCTTTTTTAGCAAATTGCTTATTAAAAAAACAATCTAGCAAAAATTCACCAACCCATGTTTCATCTAAAACAAAATTTTCAATCTTATCCTTTATTTCTAAGATTTCACAATTTTTCATATGTTACCTCATTAAACATAATGTAGTCTAAAGAAAAATTAAATGCAACAAAAAAGAGTTTGAAAAAATGATTTTTCGTTAATTTGTTTAGTAAACAAAACTAAAAAAGAACAAAATCACTATGATTAATTTATCAAATTCTAAAAGAAATTTTAAACATATTTCTCTTGCGGTCAACAGGTATATTTCACATAAAATTAATCTTGATTTTTAAATAGCAAAAAAACGAATTTATGTAGTTTTTTTGCTGTTTCTTTTAAAACAATTAGACATTGCCATTTGTAGATATTTGTTGCTTTTTTTGAAGTTATGGTGATATAATAAGGTTAATTTTTTATTGGAGAAAAAATATGAAAGAAAATATTAAAGACTTATATATTAATTTTTTTGTTAGCAAAGGGCATAAACAAATACCTAGCAGTAGTGTTGTTCCAGAAAATGACCCAACTTGTTTATTTAATACCGCAGGTATGCAACCTTTAGTTCCTTATCTACTTGGTGCAAAGCATCCATTAGGTACAAGATTATGTGATTTTCAAAAATGTTTTAGACTCACTGATTTGGATGAAGTTGGCGACAACTATCACCATACTTTTTTTGAAATGTTAGGCAATTGGAGTTTGGGCGATTATTTTAAAAAAGAAGCGATTTCTTGGAGTTTTGAGTTTTTAACAAAAGTTTTAAACCTTGATATTAATCGTTTAGCGTTTACTGTTTTTGCTGGAAATGAATATGTACCCGCTGATGAAGAAAGTGCATCATTATGGGAGGCTCAAGGTGTAAGCAGAGATAGAATTGCTTTTTTACCTGCTGAGGATAACTGGTGGCCAAGTATGGAACAATTTGGACCTTGCGGAAGTGACACGGAAATGTTTTATTGGATTGATAATGAAACTCCTGCCCCAAAAGTTTTTGACCCTAGCGACAAACGCTGGATGGAAATTTGGAACAATGTTTTTATGCAATTTAATCATTTAGAAAGTGGCGAATTTGTGCAATTAAAACAAAAGAACGTTGACACTGGTATGGGTGTTGAACGCACTACCGCTGTACTTGATGGATTAGATGATAACTATTTAACTGAAATCTGGCAACCTATAATAAAAGAAATTGAAAAATTAAGTAACAAAAACTATTCTGACCACAAAAAACCAATGCGTGTAATTGCCGACCATATGCGTGCTATTGTTATGATTGCTGGCGATGATGCTGGAATTGTCCCATCAAACACTGACCAAGGTTATATTTTAAGACGTCTTATAAGACGTGTCATTCGTTTTGCAAAAAGTATTGAAATTGATACTTCAACAAATTTTGAAAACGGCATAATTGACATAATTGTTGACCAATTTAAAAATTACTACCCTGAAATTTTAAAGAATGAACAAACAATTAAAAATGTCTTTATGGAAGAAAAAAATAAATTTAATAAAACTTTGGAAAATGGACTTAAAGAATTTGATAAAATAATTAATGGTTTTGAAAGAAAACAAGAATTTTTAAGAAGAACTGACCCAAATGCAGTAGTTGAAAGAAAAATTACTGGTAAAACTGCGTTTAATCTTTATGAAACATATGGTTTCCCAATTGAAATGACTGAAGAAATTGCTCGCGAACGTGGTATTGACGTTGACACTTCAAACTTCAAACAATTGTTTGCAGAACATCAAGAAAAATCTAAACAAGGAAGCGAACAAAAATTTAAAGGTGGATTAAGTGATGCAAGCGTAGAAACTGCTCGCCTTCACACAGCAACTCACCTTATGCAAGCGGGATTGCAAAAATATGTAAGTGCAGATATAAGGCAAAAAGGTTCAAATATTACTCCAGAACGTTTACGTTTCGATTTTAATTGTGACCATAAATTAACCGAAGAAGAAATAAAAAAAGTTGAAGATTTTGTAAATGAAGCAATAAAAGCAGAAATTCCTGTAACTTGTGAAGAACTTACTCCTGCAAAAGCCCACGAAATCGGTGCACTTGGTGTTTTTGATGATAGATATGGAGATATTGTTACAGTATATACAATTGGATCGCTATCAAAAGAAATATGCTGTGGACCACATGCTAAAAACACAAAAGAACTTCACCATTTTAAAATTATAAAAGAGGAATCCTCTTCTTCTGGTGTAAGGCGTATTAAAGCAATATTAGATTAAAACTACAAATTTAAAAATCATATTATTTTGGTTTTATGACTTAAAAAAACACGATTAATTTTAGCTTTTAATAAAATTAATCGTGTTTTTTGCTTTTTCTCTTGCAAAAAAATTGTTTATATCATATAATTATAAAGCTGTGTTTAGGCGGGGAGTTAGTAGTTCCTTGTTGCCCGAAATCTACTATATGCGGGGCTGAGTATGGCATATGCGGGCTAATCTGCTTTTATGAATTTTACCTTATGTATGTTGAAATTAAGGTCTTATGCAATAAAGTCTTTTTGAACCATGTGAGGACCTGACGGTAGCAACATTAAAATTAGAATTTATGTGCCATAAGGTAGCTTTGGTGGAGTACTTAAAGTTTTAGGCATAAAAGAGTTGATTAGTTCAAGTATGTCCCACAGCTTTTTTATTATCTTTTACATTATAACATTCTAAAAAGTTCATCATCACCTCTAATAACATTTTACAATTATTGCAGCCAATATCTATCAGTTGTTTGTTCCCAAATAGATTTCAAATATTTACCACCTATTTTTGCATTGTTTATAAAATCATCATCATCTTTAAAGTAAGATTTCTCTTTCGTTTGAGAATTATAAAGACTAATTTTTCTAGACATATTTAGCATTTTCTTTATCCCGCCACTAGGTTTACACATTCACATTATAGCACCTCATAGGGTTAAAATTCAAACAATTTTGAAATAGACGCCCCGTCACAAAATATCAAAAAAATAGATTTTCCCTTTTTAAATTTTTGAATAAAAGAATTTTTTTACTTGTTGCATTTTTAGTTTAAAATTTGTCAATACCTCTGTGACACTATTTTTTTATATTATTGCATAAAATTTTGTGTACAAAATATATATACATTATGAAAAACTCTAAAAAATTAAAAATATTTTTGTTCAAAAAAAAATGGATAATTTTTAGTATTCTGTTTGCTTTTGTAATTTTTGCTGGATGTTTTTTACCTAAAGTTATTGCAAGCACAAGTCCTAAAACAAAATATACTGTAGTTATTGATGCTGGACATGGTGGGATTGATGGTGGAAGTGTTGGAAAAAATAGTGGTATTTGTGAGGCAGTATTTAATTTAAATTATGCAAATTGTTTAAGAGAATATTTGCAAGATTTTGGATTTAATGTTGTTATGACCAGAACAACTGATAGCGGGTTATATAGTCCATTTGCATCAAATAAGAAAAAAGACGATATGAAAAAAAGGCGTGAAATAATTGAAAATGCAAATGCCGATTTTGTTATTTCTATTCATATGAATAGTTATAGTTCAAAATCGCAGGGCGCTCAGGTTTTTTACGGCAAGGATGACGAACCTAGCAAAAAATTAGCTGATAACATTCAAACGTATTTTATAAAATATTTAGAAAAAGCCAGAAAGGAAACAAAAGTTGGAGATTATTATATGCTCAATGCAATTAAAGCACCAAGCGTTTTAGTTGAATGCGGATATTTATCAAACCCAAATGAAGAAACATTGCTTTTAAAAGAAGATTATAAAAAAGAAGTATGTTATAGCATACTTCTTGGTGTTTTAGCTTATTTAAATTAATCTACCATTTGGTCATCGGTTATATCTTGCAAGCCAGCATTAACTTTTATTGTTAAAGCACCATTTTTCAATTCATAAATTGATGCTTCATCTTTTAGTTTAATTGTTACAACTAAAATTTTTGTTTCGTTTTCCAAAAAATCTTCGCTTGAAGAGTCACCTTTAATAATGTCAGTTCTTAAAGAGTTTTCTTTTGTTGGTGTTTGAGCAACACAGTTTAAGTCTTTATCTTTAGAAAAAGCTGTTCCAATTTTTTTATTTACATATGATGTAACAGTAACTGCCCCTTCTCCAGCAGTTGAATCAGAATAATTATATTTAGAAGAAGACAGCCATTCAAACGCAAAACGAATTTTAATATCTCTTGAGTGTAGATTTTTTATATAAACAAAATATGATATTTCATTGCCACCCTCTTCTTCACTAAAATTCTTGTCTGGAAGTTTAGTAAGTTGAGTAAGTGGAAGTTGCGTGCCAGTTGGCTGAGAATAATAGTATTCTGTGTTTTTTTCATCAGGTTCCTTCCCGAGTCCTGCTGCAACCTCAACAAAAACATTTTGAACTTCAAAACTTACAGAACTTCCAATTGTAATAGTGGCTGTTGATGCTGAATATACACCAAATGCAAGCATAGCAATCATCAAGCATAGTGAGGCACATATTGAAATTATTCTAAATTTTTTCATATTTTCTCCTCTATAAATAGGAATAAAGCATTGCGATGGTATAGTTACTAGTCACAACCATCACCTATTTTAAAAAGTCATCCTAAAAGGCATTAATAAATTTGATACTTTTATATTTTTAGTTTAATACATTCAATAATTCTTAGTCAAATTTTTTTGCTAGTATTCTACATTTTTTAAAATAAGTCCTTTTGCGGGCATTGTTTTCCCTGCAAATTTTCTATCTTTACTTATTAATACATCATTTATTTTTTGAGGTTCCATTTTCCCTCTACCCACATCAACTAATGTCCCCACAACAATTCTAACCATATTATATAAGAAACCGTTTCCGCAAATTTCAAATTCAAAAAGATTATCTGTTTTTTTTATATCCAAATTATAAATTGTTCTTATATAGTCAGGTGTTTTAGTGTTAGACGAACAAAACGCTTGAAAATCATGTTCTCCAATCAAAAACTTAGCAGAATCAACCATCTTTTGCAAGTTTAAATTATAATTTAAATACGTTGTGTATTGATAATCAAACGGACTTTCAACTTCGCCAATTCTTATTCTGTACACATAAGTTTTTTTATGTGCTGAAAATCTAGAATGAAAATCATCATCGACTTTCTTTGCCCATAAAATCCTAATATCTTCTGGCAATTTGCTGTTTAATGCAAGGGGCAATTTTTGAACATTTGAAAAATTTATGTGAGCATTAAAACATTGTTCCTTTGCGTGGACACCCGCATCAGTTCTGCCACTCGCAAAAATTTCTGGATTTTTTATTCCTAAATCTTGCATTGCATTTTCAATTACTTCTTGAATACCAAGTGCATTATCTTGCTTTTGCCAGCCAGCATAATTTGTTCCTAAATAACTTACACCAAATAAAACATTAGTCATTTTTTTTACCTGTTTTTAATATTTTTTTACCTTCAATATATTTATTTATTTTCAAAAATATATCATCTTCGGCAAAGTGTTTCCTATCTGATAAAATAAAATAGTCCGCTACGTCAGTTATACCCTTTTCCCTAAACTTTAAAATTTTTTCATTATTCTTTATTTCATCAGCATCTTCATATTTTAAACAATTTTGATCACTGTAAAGCCTTGCTTGCAAATCACATTCCAATTTATCACACTTGTGAGCAAAAACAGCTTCGGGAGTTGATAAAGTATCAAAATCGTGTATTAACTTAAAATAAACATCTTTTGCAACCAAATTTTTAAAAATGGCTTGGACAGCTTTTTCTCCGTCCATTTTTATTTTTAATTTTTTACTTTCATCAAAAGGGGTTATATCCCCAATTATTATTTCCTCTGTTTCGTGTAATGCAAGCATCATTATAACTTCACTGATATTTACTTTTGGAAGTGTTTCAGACCAAATAGCGATAGCAAGCATACACGTTCCATAAATGTGTTCTGCAATAGATTCTACCCTATCCCTTTTAACTCCCCAACGTTTCCAGCCAGACCTAACTATGTCTTTTAGTTTGTTTGTTAAAACATAATAATCTAAAACTGTTTTTATCTTTTCATTATCATTTTTAAGTTGAATCATACTTCTATCCTTTTTTAAGTATTCTGCCTTTTTTATGGTTGTCACGAGATTTTTTTTCGTACTCAAAAACTTCAATATCTGCTCTAACAAACCTGTACATCTGCAATCTACGATCCTGCATTTTTGGTCTTACAATAAAATGATTGTTAACTACTTCCCATAAGAATACCCAAGCAATTAAATCAAATATATAAGTGGCGATAAAATACGCATTAAGCAAATATAACAAAATATAAATTCCAAAGGCAACTAACCCCATTGCTAAAAGGTAAATTGTATTTAAAGAATTTCTGTGTAATTGCCTATTTATCGCTCTTAATTCGCGTTTATAGTTATTTTTTATTGCTTTATCAATTTCCTCACATTTTTCTTCATTTGCATCTTTAACATGAAAATGTAATGCTAATTCAACTTTTTGAGGTATTGCTGTTGCTTTTTTATCTAAAAATTCGCTAAACTCACTATCCAAAACATTTTCCCCATTTAAATCATAATAAGAAAAAATATCGTCATAGTTTTCAGCACCTACATCAATTATCCCTCTATCATTTTCATCAGTTTCATAAAATTCATCATCTGCAAGTTTTGAATTTTCAAGTTTTCGTATTTGTTTAAATTTTCTAAACATAAATTCCCTTTATTTTTCTATAATTAGTCAAACAATTTAGATTTTGACGAATTAATTAACCTTTAATTTTCCTTTATCTAAAAATTTTTCGTTAATTTTGTAAAAACTTTGCTTTAAGCGGTTAAAACGAAAGCGATAGTCCGTCACTTGGTGGACTGAAGCGAAGTGCTTGAGCGTTAAGCAATCATTTACATAATTAAATATATCATAAAACAGTATTTTTTGCAACTTTACCCTAAATAGGACTATAAAAAAATAAAATAACATTAATGAAAGTTGAAATAATTAAAGCAAATACAGAAAATAAGTCTAGATGTGTATGTTTTTCAAATTATGTTTTTTTGTTAAAACTAACAAAATATTTTTTTACAATTCCAATAAATAACATTTTTTTATTCCTAAACATAGAAATATATCGGAGGCTTTTATGTTTATAGTAAAAAAATTAAGCGATAATAGTAAAGAATATTTAAATACATATTATGAAATAATTGATCAAATGAAAAATGCAATGCAAGAGGACATCAATAGTAAAAGCATATCAGAAACTTACATAAAACAAATCATTCCACACCACGAAGCTGGAGTTAAATTAAGCGAAAACATTTTAAAATACACAACTAATGTTGATGTTGAAAATTTTGCAAAAAATTACATATTTGACCAAAATATAGAAATTGAAAAATTACAAAATATGCTCGAAGAATGTGCGTGCGTTTGCAATTCTGAGAGAGATATAAAACTTTACACACGTAAATTTAATGAAATATTAGATATGATGATGAAAAAACTCAATATGGG
>ERZ808275.48-NODE-48-length-81955-cov-6.557179_pt1 | contig 81955 bp, 58 predicted proteins | sample MGYA00520894_ERZ808275 | MGnify/ENA primary metagenome ERZ808275 (study PRJEB31516, sample SAMN03275598) | gut metagenome | biome: mammalia-associated habitat; material: feces | host: Papio cynocephalus | place: Kenya | collected 2012-08-03 ... | reverse complement strand
TCTAATATTAGAAATAAAAAACTAAGAGATTAACTCCTAGTTTCAGTATACGAAAGAGGACTATTCTAAATCCTCTTTTGTAATTAATCCAAAATGAACCATGGCATTTGCCCATCCATCTTCTAATATGGGAGTTGTAACGTAGTCAGAAACAGCTTTTGCTTCACTTTTTGCATTTCCCATAGCTACAGAAATACCAGCGAAAGAAAGCATTTCTACATCGTTAATAGCATCACCAATGCACAAAACGTTTTCTGGTTTCCAGTTATAATATTCTAATACCGCTAAAACGCCTTTTGATTTATCACTATCTTTGGGCATGATGTCGACAGCGTATTCATCCCATCTTGCACATTTGCAGTCTTTTAAGTGAGGGAGAAATAAAGATTCATCAAGTTCGTCACAGAAGGCAATTGCTTGATAAATGGTTCGATCATAATGATCGGGGAAAGTTCTTGGTTGTGGGAATCGAGTGCCATATTTTTCGTGAGCGGTAATTACGCGTTCATCAACATAATTAATATGTCCTTCATTTTCTTCAATTAACGTTAATCCAAATTTAAGACGCTTAGAGAACTTAATTAAGGCATCTACTTCGGATTCAGGGATAGGATAACGATAAATGATTTTCCCATCAATAATAGCGTTCGCGCCATTCATGGTAATTAATCCGTCAGGAGTAATATGCTCTAGAACGCCTAATTTGCGGATTAAATATTCATTTCTTCCTGAACATAAGAAGACTTTAATTCCTCTTTTTTGAAGAGCGTGGACCGCTTTAACGGCACTTTCAGGAATTTGCTTTAATGTATGACTAAATAGTGTTTCATCAATATCGGTGATGACAGCTTTAATATCTTTTTTCATTTATACTCCTTTCGTTGTTTTTTTTATCACAACTTGTATAATAATGATATGGGGTGAATCGTATGAAAAATTATCAAGAATGGGCCCATCTTACTCAAGGTGAAGATGCCAAGAATCCTTTCTCAGCTCTTTATTTTTATGAAGATGGAAGTTGCTTTTATGTAGAACCAATTTTCTACACGCAGTTAGAAGAATTTCAACGGCATTACCCAGAATCTCTATCTCTTATTTTAGAAGAAATGAAGCGAATAGTCAAAGCGAATCACAAAGTTGTATTTACAGGTGATTATGAAACACCATTATCCCATGTGGAAGATGCAGTGTATTTAGAAATCTTTGATATTACTGATCGCTTACAATTATTTGTAGAAGATAAATCCCGTGGTTCTGACTATGGTGATTAATCATGGAGAACATAAGAGAAGAAGTACTGATTATTGGATTAGATGAACAAGGAATATTTTTATCATTATTATTTGCTAAAGCCCACTACCAAGTAGTGGCTTTTGACGTTGATAAAAATAAAACCAACTTTTTGCAAAAAGGATATTATGATAAAAGAATTCAAGGTTTAAGCGAGGTATTTTCGTTATATAAAGAAAATATCTTTTTTTCGTCCGATAAAAATTGGCTAAAGAAAGATTTTCAGTGGATCATCATCAATCAATTAAAAAAGAGTGAATGGGAAATTTTAGATGAAGTATCCTGGGAACTTTTACCTTATGTTATCCTAACAGAATCATCTTCTATTAGAATAAATCAGACGCTTTATCAGTTTTTAAATGATCGACATAAAAAAGCACATGTTTTAAATTGGCCTATCATTCGAAATCAAAACAATATGTTTCTCAATGTTTTTTATCCATTGCTCTTGCTGATTGGCTGTAGAGAAGATGAAGAACATTTAGCCATGCATTTTTTAATAGAATCTTTGTATCTTCAAGAAATTGAAACGATTTATACCAATATAGAAACTTCTTTAAAAGTGCCACTGGTTCTAGAAAATTACTATGAAATGATGAATACATTCTTTAAAGACCAATTAAGTGAAATGATGGAAAAAGAAAAAAATAATGATGATCTGATTTATGTATTAGAAAAACTAAATATCATGAAAAATCTCTCTCTTTTTAAAAGAAGTCCTACTAATCGATTCACCACACCATCGCTTTTAACTTATGAAAAAGAAATAGAAGAAAAAATAATTACCGCATTAACTAAAATAGTTCATTGCCAAAACATGAAAAAAATTGCTTTTTTAGGAATTGAACCACCTTTTGATGTAGAAAAGAATTATGTATTAAAATTAATCAAACGATTAGCAAAAGAAACGGATGCGATATGGTTCTATGATGATGTTTATTTCAATAAGGCCAAAGAATGTTTAAAACCCACGGCTAAGATTCATTATGCAGCAAAACAAGAAGAACTTCTTTTTAACGCTACTTTAGTGTTCGTTGGTTCTTATCGATATTCTAAGCAGAAGATTAAAGCAAATTTTATTTTTGATTTTACTGATTTTTCAATAAAAAAGGCCCTCACTAAGTAGTGAAGGCCTCTTTTCATTTTTACTTGTTAAAAGGATCTTGAATATTTACGGCTTGACCATGAATGGTGAGAAGAGAAGAATAGATGTAGTATCCGTATTGATTATCAATGGTAAAATGATAAATAATACGACTTTCAACGTCTTTTGCTTCTTTCATATACATTCTTCCATCACTTAACGTAACGATATCAGAACTTGTGGCTTCAAAAGAGTAAACGATTTTAATTTCACCTTTTCTTGTTTTTACTTTTAATGGTACATAAGCTGCATTTTTTTCACCAACAGGAATGTTGATTTCTTGATTGATGACTTCACTAATGAAGTTCATTGACCAATTTGGGTAATCAGTTGTTAAACCGAAATATCCATCAATATAATGTTCAATGTATTCTTCTTGTGTGCCATTATAGGTATAGGTATTCACCATATAACCACGATCTTGCATATCTTGAATGAAGTTTTCAGGAATAATATTTTTATCTGGATTCACGGCTGCATTGACTTGTGTGGCTAAGTTCATAGCGCTTTGTACGGTTACACCCGTAGAAGGGAAGACTTCAATACTCATGGTTGGAAGTTGTTCACGAACTAATTTAAACATACTAATTTTATCGTAGAAACCGATGAAGAAACATTTTTCTTGAATGTCGGTATCTTTATATTGTTCAAAGAGTTCTTTTAAGAGAGGAATGAGATCTTGGTTATTGATTTTAATTTCAAGCGCTAACATGACATCTTTATCTTTAAAATAATCAAAGACTTCTTCTAAAGAGGACAAATGATGAACTTTATTTCCTCTAATGAAATCGATGGCTTGAACTTCCGCTAAAGTCATATTCGCAATTTTCTTGCCATTTACATTATCATCATGGTTTACAACAATCTTTCTATCAGAAGTGACGTGAAGATCCATTTCTAATGCATTCGCACCTTTTTCAAAAGCTTCTTTAAAGGCAGAAAGTGTGTTTTCTACAGTAGTAGAAGATAACATACCTCTATGACCAATAACGTTAGGCTTTCTTGTAAGTGTGCCTTTTTTAAAGGTGTTAAAAGTATTGTAAGCTAAATTTACATCTCCAGTATAAATACCGGTTGCGCCATGAAGAACGCCTTCTACGATTTCATTTTCGGTTTCGCCTTTCGTCATGACAGTAATCATATGATTTTGTAAATAGGTGATGCCTTCTTCTTCAAAATTGGAAGGAACAAGAATCGCACGGACACTGGCTTTATTTGCATTTTCTACTAAAGTTTTGATGTTTGCTTTAGAGTAAGTAAAGTCATCGGGTAAAATATATAAAGATGACAATTTAGCATAAGCTGTTTTCATTTGTTGGATGAGTTCCATTTGATTAGAAACATAGAAACCATCTACTAAGTTGGAGGCTTTTGCATAATCAGCAATTTTTTGTGCTTGTGTTGCGTTATCCGCTTTTAGCATAGGAATTACCGCTTTATTGAATGAAGCAAGTGTCGCATCTAATGTACCTAAAATTTGTCCATCATCAGCAAGTACACTAAGATTATCATTGAAATTCATGATAACACCAGTTGGACGCATTTTTTTACTTTCAGCAGCTTCCTTTAAACTCGTATATGCAGCGTTATCTTTGATGGAACTATAAACAGAAGGAGTTCTAGTTAAATTGGTTTTTTTGTGATAAGTATCCATCATATAATCACGAGATACCACATTTTCATTTTGACGAACTGTGATTTCATCCACAAAGAATTCAGTTTTCATTGTAGCGATAAAGATAGCACCTGTTTCACGATAACCATTTGCGCCTAAAACTTTTTGATAGTTAGAATCGGTTTTTAAATTGACGGTTTGCACTAAAACATTTTCATGATAGTGTTTGGCAACTTCGCCATCCACTACAATCTTAATGTTATAGTATTTGTTGACTTCGGGTGCGCCGACGTTATTTAATCCTCCATCAGCGGTGAAGGTACCCCCCGCATTTCGAGCGCCATTTGCCGTTCTTCCATCTCTTCTAAAGTTCATTAAATAGAATTCTTTTAAAGCTTTGGTATCATCGATATTTGCACGATAGCCAATTGCGGAGAAACGACCACTATCGGAGGCCTGTGATCCAAAAGCATAACGAATATCAATGGTGTAGTTACCTAACGAACTTAATGATAAAGGTAAAGCAACGAAGCTATAACCACTACTATCATAAGAGAAATGTAATTTTCCGTCTTCAACAGTTAGATTTGTTTTTCCAGAAATCAAAGTTAAATCAGAAGGAACTTCGGTTTTATCTTCAAAGGTTTCTTGATAATAAATTCCATCGATTGGATTTAAGTTGACATCAGCATTTACTTTTTTCGCTGGATTCGACGATAGAATAGAAGAAATAAGAGCAAGAGAACATATAATCAATCTTTTTTTCATGATGAATTCCTCCTAGTTTTTCACACCACTCAGCGTGATGTTACCGATATACATAGTAAAGGTCGCTTGTGGGTAAAGCATAATGGTTTTAAAATCATTATTTGTTCCATTTTTTGGAGTAAAGGTTACCGAATAGTGGTAGACATTGGTATGACCACTAACAGCAGCTTTTTGCATTGTGAAGTGATTTCCAATTTGGGAATTTCCGTAAAGTAGAACTAAGACGGTTTTACCACTTTCACAATAGGCGTCAAAGGATAAAGTGTAGGAATAGTCTAACGATAAGACATTAGCGACACTGAGTAATTGACGACCGCCACCATTAATAAAGTCGGCTTTAATAACTTGAGAAGAGAAAGAAGTTAATCCTTGAATGGATTCTTGAATTTCCGAAGAAAGACTTGCAGTGTCTGCAAACAAGAATCCACCTAAGTCGATTGCGTTATTTTCGCTATAATCCCAGGTATAACCGCCTTCTTTGATGATTTCATCATTGGCTGGTTTGTAAGTATCTGTACGAGAATTAACGGTAGATTTGGTCAAAGAAATTTCCATTTTTCCAACATACATATCATAGGTACCATAGAAAGTAATTCTCTTAGCATTTTTAGGTACTTGGAAAGAAATGTCTGCTTCATTTAAACCAGTTTTTAAGAAACCAGAAGCTACGTTAACATTATCTGCAGATCCATCGATGATAATGATATAGTGAGCACTTACAGACATTGCATAATAGGTGAATTTAAAGTTATAAACCATAGAGGTATCAAAATAGTCTGGGTCTACATCTCTTTCAATACCCGTTAAGTTATGATCTCCGGTTCCATACATATATAAGCAAGTTTCACCAAAAGCAGGGGAGGCTTCTAATTCTTGACGAACCGCATCCGATTCAATTTCCGAAACCGTTTGAGGAACAGAAGAGGTAATCGGCATGAATTTGTCATTCCAATCAATGGTAACACCTTTCTTTAAATCTTCAACGGTTGGTGTATAGAAGGTGTAGCTTACTTCTTCGTAACGAATGTCAAAGTTATCTAAGCTGATAGCATTAGATCCATTATTCATTTTAAAAATTTGGAAGGTATAATCTTTTTGTGTGTCTACATTTAATACACCAGTATAAGTAACGCGAGTTGTTTCTCCAAACGCTACTTTCGCTAATGAAATTTGTTGATTATCACTATTAGAAGCTTCTTTATAACCAACAAAGAAATCAGAAAAACCAATACCTTTAACCATTTTCACATCAAAGGAAATAGTCCATTTTCCTGGTTGAATATAATTAGAAAGACCGGGTAATGTAATTGCATTACTTTCGCCGCTACGACTAGAGAAATCGATATATAATGAAGTTCCTTCAATCGCACGATCATCAGAAACAAATTGCGCGTTAGAAGGTAAAGATAATAAAGCAGAGGTATTTTCTAAACCATCTTTATAGACTTTATTATTTTCAAATTCCTTTAAATTCCCATAAGCGCCAACATCGTAGGTGTTTTCATACCATGAAGTAACTTTGATTGGCAAATCAAAAGTCGCTTCGGTATCTAAATGATCTTTAACCGCATATTGAACATGATAAGTTCCCGCTAAAGAAGCGATAAAATAACCATTATTTAAAGTGGCTCCTTCATTTTCTAAAAGAGAGGTGGATATAGAACTACTTATATCTTTTTGATCCATATCACGGGCAAAGCCTTTAGGTAAGCGAAGATATTCTCCGGCTTTACAGGTTACTTCGGTAACTTCATTTTCTAGAAGAATTCGAGGCTTTTCTCTTTCTACACTAGAAGATGAACTATTACTTGAAGGAGTAGTAATAGAAGTAGAAGTTGGGGTTGTAGTTGGTTGACTACTCGATGTGCTTGTAGGTACTTTATTTCCGCAAGACGCGAGAAGGAAAGATAACGCTAAAAGCACAAAACTTTTCTTTTTTTTCATATAATTATTTCCTTTCATATTTTCATTATAGAAAATAAAAGCGGTTACATTTAATGGCGTAATTTTACTGCAATATGGAAAATTTTTACTTAGTAATTGAAAATAGTAAAAAAATTATGGATAATTTATTCGAGGAAACAAGGATGAAATATAAGTTTTTAACGGAATCACTATATTATAAATATGTATTAGATAATACATTAAGTGAGTTTTATGTCATTGTAGCGGGTTACGAACAATGCAAAAAAGAAAAAGGCGCTATCGGGCCTTTGGTTAGAAGTCATTTCGTGATCCATTATTGCTTAAAAGGAAAAGGATATTTTAAGATTGAAGGGCAAGAATATGAAATTAAAGAGAACGATATGTTTTTCATTCCCGTGGATACTAAAATTGCCTATGCTCCTAATCAAAATGATCCATGGACTTATTTATGGATAGAGGTAAATGGTTCAGCAGCGCAAACGCTTTTCCAAAAAGCTGGATTTACAAAAGATACGCCGGTTTTTCATGACGAGGATGGAAAACTAAAAGATATTTTTTGCTCACTTTTAGAAAATATGGATGAAATATCAAATGATTTAATCGCTATTGCAAAGGTCAATCAATTATTATTTGAAATTATTAGAAGACGAAATAATGGTAAAAAAGAAATTCAACAAGAAACCAAAACTGTGGTTAAAAGAATATGCGCATATATTAATGAAAACTACACTAGATCTACATTGAATACTTCTTCTATCGCCCGACATTTCTTTATGAACGAAGCATATCTTTCAAGAGTGTTTAAACAACAAACTGGATTTACAATTACGCGATATATATATGATATTCGCATGCAGAAAGCCCGTCTTTTACTATTATCTGGGCGCTTAAATGTTCAAGAAGTTGCGTATTCTGTTGGCTTTAATGATCCTTTATACTTTTCGAAGCAATTTAAAAAGTATTCGCATTTATCTCCTTCAAAATATAAGAAAAAATGAGCAACAAAAAAGCCATCCCTCCATTGGAGAAGATGGCTCATTTTTCTTTCTAGAAGAAAACGTCTCTTGCTTTATCTTTGACTTCTTTAGAAGCAGAGAATGGAATACGAGTAGTATATCCTAATTCAGCAGCGGCAATCATCTTGGTTGGCCAAGCAAAGATGTCTTGGTTCCAACGGCTGACAGTGTCGTTATAAACTTCACGAGCAGCGGTGATTTCACGTTGGAGATAATCGTTTTGTTGCATTGCTTTCTCTAATTCTTTATGTGCTTGTAAATCTGGATAATTTTCAAAAGCGAGATGAATTTGAGTGGATAAACGATCAACAGCTCCGCCTAATGCATTTCTTGCTTCATCGTTAGAGGCATCACCATTTGGATTAATACCTGAACGAGCAGCGGCGATAGTGGTATAGGTGTCTTTATCTAAATCAATGGCTTTATCAAGAAGTTTTGCGCAGTTAGATAAGATAACAACGCGTTGTTCAAGATAGTTGTCGATTTGAGATGCGTCATGTTGAATCTTTTGTTGTAATTGACGTAAATAGGTCTTAGCTTTAATTTTCATAATCAAGAAAATTAAGCCAGGAATAATACCAAGTACCCAAAGGATGACTTGGAAGAATGTGGATCCCCAACCCACTTTTACAGGGATTTGTTTTTGAATAACCGCAACGTCGCGACCTTCTTCGCTAACTGGGCCATTCACTTCGTCTAATTCATTTGCCATAGTTTTTTTAATTCCTTTCTTACTTATTTATTTTAGCTTTTTTTAATAAGTTCGTCAATTCTTCATCTGCATTTGTAGTATAGAGAGAACTCATAATAAAAGCTATTAAACCTCTTTGATAAATGATATGCGAATCACGTACATATTTTTGCATAAAACCTTGGAATTCGGCAGTATTTAATAAATCATTAAAGTCTTCACGTGAGCCTTCAAAACCTTTGATGACCATAGGTGTTTCATAATCAATAGGTAAATATTCTTCCCATGGTACAGGTACGTTATGGTAGTGCCCATCTCCACCATAAACAGAGACATAGTCCAATCTATCTTCAGTCCTAAATGAGAAAGCTTTAATAACGGTCGTATCAGCAAGACCTGCTTTTTCTTGGAAATTAGATTTTAGAATAACTGGAGTCGCTGTTTCAGGATGTTTGAAGATGTCAGGATCAAATGCATTCGATAAAACTTCCATTTCATAACTAGTAAAGTTTTGTGAATACGTTGGATATGGATTAAATGCATTGGGTTCATGTTGTTGATATAAAGGAATGCAAAGGACAGGAGCTAAATCGAAGAATAAGCCTTGTAATAAGTTATCATTGTAATTAATGAAAGCTTTCTTTGATTCCTCTAAGTCATAAGAAATATAGCGAGCAGGATTTCCATAATAATCTTGGTTTTGTGAGTGGACAGAAGTAATGAAATTCAATGGTCCATCTTTTACAAAATAGAAATCATCACCATAAGGCTCTTTGTTTTTTATTAATTCAAGTAATGATTTTTGCGCAAGAGGAGTAAAGAGTAAACGGAATTCTACTTCATTATCACGGTCTTTGGCACCAAATAATACATCAAACTCTTCATTGCCTAAAGCGGTAAAGCCACTATTTCCTTTTGCTAAATCTTTTTTTGCTTTTTTAGTTAAGGCTTTCATGCCTTTTTTTACTTTGGCATCAATTTGCTTTTCACTTAACCCAGATGCTCCTGAGGGAGAACGAGTAAAGTGTAAATCCTTTGCTGCTTCATTTCCATAAACGAGGAAAGTGTTGTAATTATAAACTGGAATTGGTTTAATTACGGAAGCATGTAAGGTTTGTGTTCTAGTGACAGTATGTGACTTGCCATTAGAATCGCGTACGGTTTCGGTCCAACTAATGGTTAAAGTACCATAATAAGTTTTAGAACCCATGGTTTGTTTTACTTGTCTAACGAGCAAGAAAGGATTCTTGACGATTTCACCCGACATAATCATATCGGTGGAGATATGTTCATCTAATTCGTCTTCTAAACCATAGTTTTCTTGTAAATAGTGGTAGCGTTGAACGTCAAAGTAACGATCGATTTTTAAGACATCTGTCGTCCTTTTAACAATTTCAGCATGGGCGTTCCAGTCAAAAATTCGATTCAAACAAGCCATTTGTGCTTGTGCTTCTGCTAAACGTTGATTGGCTGTATTGGTAAGTTCATCAATGACAGCTTGTTGGTCTTTTAATTTTTTCTTAATTTTTTTAGCCAACAAAACAATCATGAGAATAGCAAGTCCCAAAGATGCGATGGCAATAATGAGATCTACCATTAAAGAGACAACGGGTGTTGTAAATGCAGAATAAGCAAAGATAAATGTTACAATAAAGAAGATAACCGTTAAAATAATGAGAAAAACTTTTAAAGAACGAGTTTTTGACATTTTCTTTTTAGCAACTTCTAATTTTGCTAAAGCATCTTTATAAGCTTTTACGGTAAGCTTATTTCCTTCCACATCTACTTGTGATTTTTGAATCAGTTCATCGAAATAATCTTCAGCGTGTTGATGAAACTCATTTTTTAATGTTTTGTTATATAGGGATAGTGGCTCTAATAAATCGGTGGCCATAATATCAACTCCTTTGTTACTTTATATTTTATCATAAAGATAAAATGAAACGTTAGAATGATTTAAAAAATCTATAATGATTCTTTTTCTATTTCTTCTTTTAAAGTGTTTAATTTCTCAACAAGCCCTTTTAAAACAACGTATTGATTCATAAAATCATTGTAATATTTTTGGAATTTTTCCTTGTCATGGGCGTTCGCATAATAGAAAGCGTACAAATAAGTTCGGACAGCGCATTGATAGTTTGTTTTTCCAACGGATTGAAGTAATTGATCAATAGGTTCTTCTGAAGCGCCGAGCATTACGGCTTTTTGAATTTTATATTCTAATTGGATTGCTTTATAAACTTGTCGGTTTTTCTTATATTTCTCGGACAAAAAATGATAAAGTTGATCTAATTCTTCAAGTGTCATATTATTGGAAAAAGATAACAGATCATAATTGATTTGATAAGATTTATTTTTAGGACATTTCACTTGATTTCCATATTCTAAATACTTTTCCTTACTATAACTTGGTGAAAAAGTAACGAGTCTCATTAGATAATAATTTTTGGTTTCGGGGTGAATCTTTTCATTACTAAGAAGATTTAAAACATTTCTTTCTAATTTTTCATAATCAAGATCATTCATAAAATCCAGAAAATATTGTTCATCTTTTTTTACTTTGATTGCGAAAAAAAGAATATAGAGCGAAAAAAGTACAATGATGGGAATGATACACACTAACGCATTTTTTAATTCAAAAGCTAGAACAACGGAAAGTGCAATTAAAATGATGTAAATAAAAAAGTATAATCTAAACAAAATAGAGTCTTTTTTATTGGTTGATCCGACAAGATAATATTTTTTATTTTTATCGACTTCAACATACATACTTTCTTCTTGATTATTGTTGGGCACTAGGTTATTTGGTTCCATATTCAGCCCTCCTTTATACACAACAATCATACATTAAAACAAATATGTTTTAAAGAAATTATTCCTAAAAAAGAGAAGAATACAATTTAAAGAAAAAAACAAAGAAAACTTTGGTATAATACTTATATTGCTAGAAAGGAGAACACTATGATTTTTGGTAAATGGATTAATCGTTACTATAAAAAATATTGGTATCTTTTTCTTGCTGGAATTTTAGCCTTAATTTTAGTCGATTACGCGCAATTAATGGTGCCAGAAATTCTAGGAGATTTGATTAATCAATTAAAAGTAACAGGAACATTTACTAGTGAAATGATATGGAAACCAGTGGTTTATATATTACTCATAGGATTTTTTATCTTTCTGGGTCGGTTTGTGTGGCGACTTACCATTTTACGCGCAGGTTTTCGTGTGGAGGCGGACCTTCGTCAAGAAATGTTTTTGCATGCAGAAAAGTTATCTTTACGATATTTTCAAGAGCAAAAAGTCGGAGCATTGATGGCGCTTTTTACTAACGACTTAGAAATGATATCCCAAGTGGTCTCCGATGGCACAATCTTTACGATAGATGCATTTTTCTTGGGAGGGATGGCATTTGTAAAAATGTTTTTATCGAATTGGAAGCTTAGTATTGTTGCAACGATTCCACTTTTAGTTCTAGTGGCTTTAGGTGGGGTAGTGGGAAAAGCAATGGAGCTACGCCAAAAAGAGTGCCAAGAAGCATATGAAAGATTAAGTGACTTTACCCAAGAAAATTTCACTGGTATTTCGGTTATTAAAGCCTTTGTTAAAGAAGTACAAGAATTTCGTTCTTTTTCTTATCGAAATCAAGATATTAAAAAAGCCAACATTGCTTATGTCCGGTATGGCGTAATTTTAGATATTTTGATTGACTTATTAATTTATACCATTGGGGCTTTAATTATGGCAATTGGTGGCTATTATGTCATCAATGGTCAAAACTTTAATGCCGGAGATGTAACTGAATTCTCTGGCTATTTCACCACGATTATTTGGCCGATGCTTGCCCTTGCGCAAATCATTAATTTAAGAAGTAGAGGCAATGCAAGTTTGAATCGTATTGCTAAATTATTAGAAGAAAAACCAGAAATTGTGGATGCGCCAGGAGCGCTTCAAGAACCGTTACAAGGTGAAATTACCATGAAGCACTTATATTTTTCTTACCCCGGTTCTCTTGAACCTACTTTAAAAGATATTTCTTTACACATTGAAAAAGGAGAAACGATTGGTATCGTTGGAAAAATTGGAAGTGGAAAAACCACCCTCGTCCAACTTTTATTACGTCTATATAACGTGGATAAAGATCAATTGTTCTTTGATGCACATGATATCATGGATATCTCTTTAGATGTCATCAGAAAAGATATCGGATATGTTCCGCAAGATCAATTCCTTTTTTCAGGTACGATTGCGAGCCATATTTCATTTGGAAAAATGGATGCAAGTGAAGAAGAAATATCAAAAGCAGCGCGTTTTGCAGAAGTTGAAGAAAACATTTTAAGTTTTCCAGAAGGCTATCAAACGGTTTCTGGAGAAAGAGGTGTAACTTTATCCGGTGGACAAAAGCAAAGAATTGCTTTAGCGCGTGCGGTCATTAAAGATCCAACGATTTTAATTTTAGATGATGTTGTTTCCGCTGTTGACGTGAAAACCGAAGAACAAATACTTCGTCATATTGAAGAAGAAAGAAAAGGCAAAACGACGATTATTGTAGCGTCACGTGTTTCTACGGTTCGTCATGCCCATCGCATTTTAGTTTTACGCCACGGAAAAATTGAAGCTTTTGCGGATCATGATACTTTAATGGAAACCTCCAAAACATATCGAAGAATGGTCGAACTCCAAGAATTAGAAAAAGAAATGGAGGAGCGATAATGATGAATGATGTAAAAAAAGAACGCACGATGAAAGATAGTGAAATTATTCGTCGCACGCTTACCTATATTCGTCCCCATAAAAAGAAGTTTATCTTAGCCATTATCTATATGCTTTTTGTGATTGCTTTAGAGCTCATGGTGCCTTATTTATCCGGATTAATTATTGGTAAATTGTCGCATCCTGAAAATACGAAATATCTGACTATTCTTGCTTTATCGATAGGTTACTTAGGTTCCATTTTAACTAGCTTATTCTTTATGTATTTTGAAACGATGATTTTACAAAAAGCAGGGCAATCCATCGTATATCAATTAAGAGAAGATGTGTTTCATCATATTGAATCGTTATCCATTGATCAAATTAATGGTATACCGATTGGTAAACTCGTATCACGTGTTACAAGTGATACGAATGCGATTAATGATCTTTATACGAATATTTTAATTAATCTTTTAAAGAACATTCTTTCGCTATTCGGCATATTTGCCATGATGCTAGCGTTAAATTATCAATTAGCGCTTTATATGCTTATCTTTGTTCCAGTGGTAGGAGGCTTATCTTATGCTTACCGCGTCCTTTCAAAAAAAGCTTATCGGAGAGTGCGTCATAGCATCACCTCTATGAATGCTTTCTTAAATGAAAATCTTTCGGGTATGAAAATCACGCAAATTTTCCACCAAGAAAAGAGAAAAGAAAACGAATTCATTCAAGTCAATGAAGAAGTCGTAAAAGCAAGGTCGAAACAAAATATTATTTTTGCTATCTTTAGACCGATTATCTCTTTCTTATATTTTGGTGCGATTGCTACGTTAATTTATGTAAGCATTTATCAACTCGAATTAGGAACAACGGAAACGGGTGTACAAGTGATTTGGTCTTTCTATGAATGCGTAGGAAGATTCTTTGGACCCATTCAAACTTTAGCGGACCAAGTCAACGGACTTCAACAAGCCTTTGCTGCGAGTGAGCGTCTATTCTTACTTTTAGATTTAAAGCCATCCTATGAAGATGATAAAGATGCGATTGAAATGCCACCGATTCATGGAGACATTCAATTTGACCACGTTTGGTTTGCTTATGAAGAAGAAAACTGGATTTTAAGAGATGTTAGCTTTACCATCAAAGCCGGTGAAACGGTTGCGTTTGTGGGCGCTACCGGAGCAGGAAAGACTACGATTTTATCTTTATTAACGAGAAACTATGATGTACAAAAAGGTACAATTTACATTGATGGAATTGATATTAAAAAAGTGAAGATTCAAAGTTTAAGAAAACAAATTGGACAAATGTTACAAGATGTCTTCTTATTTAGTGGAACCATTCGCTCGAATATCTCACTTCGCGATGATGATATTCCAAATGATAAGATTGAAAAAGCCGCTTCCTTTGTTGGTGCTAATCAATTTATTGAAAAATTACCATTAAAATATGATGAACCTGTATTAGAAAAAGGAAGTAACTTCTCGATTGGTCAACGTCAGCTTTTATCGTTTGCTCGTACGATGGTTCATGAGCCAAAGATGCTCATATTAGATGAAGCTACCGCGAATATCGATACAGAAACCGAGTTATTAATCCAACAATCATTAGAAAAAATGATGAATATGGGTACGATGTTAATCGTGGCACACCGTTTAAGCACGATTCAACATGCGGATAAAATTATTGTTTTACAAAACGGAAAAATTATTGAAGAAGGCACTCATCAAGCCTTATTAAAAGAAAAAGGATATTATTATAATTTATATCGCCTCCAATTTGAAAATGAATAAAGGGAGAAAATCATGGAAAATTATGATTATACAATTGCGCTTTTAATTGATACCGAAAACGTTTCTGGTAAATATTTAACAGCGTTAAAAGAAGAATTAAACGTATTAGGAAAAGTAACGTATTTCCGTATGTATGGTGACTTTACGAGTAATACTTCCCATAGCTGGAAAACGTTAGTGAACGATTATGCGATTACACCGATTCAACAATATTGCTATACGACAGGAAAAAATGCATCGGATTCTAAACTCATTATTGATGCTATGGATATTTTATATTCTGGTAATGTCGATGCTTTCTGTATTATGTCTTCCGATAGTGACTATACGGGACTAGTGAAGAGATTAAAAGAATCCAACATCTTCGTTATTGGAGCAGGAGAAAAGAAAACCGCCTCTTCTTTCGTAAAAGCTTGTGACCGTTTCTTTTATTTAGAAGATCTTCTTGGAAAAGAAAATCTTGAAAAAGAAACAGCGAATAAAGTAACAAAAGCGAAGAAAAAGAAGAAAAAAGGTAGTAAAGCTTCAACGAAGAAAGCAGAAGAAGAAACAGTCATTGTTTCTCCTACTCGAGAAGAAGTAGAAGAATTTGCAGTTAAAATTTTAGAGAGCATCAATGGCCCTTACCCTATGAGCCAATTAATGCAAAAAGTCTATCAGAACTTCCCTGATTTTAACTATAAAAACTATCATGTTCGTAAAGCACAAGATTTCTTTAATGCGGAAAAATTCTTAGTCACCAAAGGAAAATCTACCGAATTATTGATTGAATTGAAGTAAAACTTGTTTCGGGACAAGAATCAAAAAAAATAGTAATCCTTTTTTCTTTTAGAAAAAGGTTGCTAAATCGAAAATAAAATGATAATATAACTAAGCGAAACTTTCTTTAAGCTCGCATAGAAGCTTAAGGCGGAAGGAGAAATGAAAAATGAAAAAAGGAATTCACCCAACATATCACAGATGCAAAGTGACCTGCGTATCCTGTGGTAACACATTCGAAACCGGTTCTACATTAGAAGAAATTCGTGTTGACACATGTTCGAATTGCCATCCTTTCTATACGGGAAAACAACGCTTTACCCAAGCAGATGGCCGTGTTGATAAATTCAACAAAAAATACGGACTTGGCAAATAAGAAGAATTTTGTATTTAAAACCGTTATCTCGTTTTGGGTAGCGGTTTTTTATTAGAAGAAAGAGGGAATATTGCTATGAAAAAGAGATATTACATTACAACCCCAATCTATTATCCAAGCGCAAATTTGCATATTGGACACGCTTATTGCACAGTAATGTGCGATACCTATGCTCGCTATAGAAGAATGCGTGGTTTTGATACCTATTTTTTAACTGGTTCAGATGAACATGGTGAAAAAATTCAAAAGAACGCCATTTTAGCTAATAAAACAGAACAAGAATTCGTTGATGAAATCGTCAAAGGCTTCCATCAATTATGGGATGCTTTAGAAATTTCTAATGATGATTATATTCGTACGACAGAAGCCCGTCATATTAAAGTCGTTCAAGATGTTTTCTCTCGTTTATTAAAACAAGGTGACATTTATCTAGGAGAATATGAAGGTTGGTATTGTACCCCTTGTGAATCTTTCTGGACCGATACCCAAGTAGGCGAAGATCATATTTGCCCAGACTGTGGACGTCCGGTTTATAAAGCCAAAGAACAAGCCTATTTCTTACGTGTTGGAAAATATGTGGACCGCTTATTAGCGTTCTATGACGCTCACCCTGAGTTCATTACTCCAGAATCTCGTAAGAATGAAATGATTAATACCTTCATTAAACCGGGCTTAGAAGATTTATGTATCACGAGAACTACCTTTACCTGGGGAATTCCTGTTAGAGAAGACCCCCGTCATGTTATCTATGTTTGGATTGATGCTTTGTTAAATTATATTTCTGCTTTAGGTTATGATTCTGATGATACTTCTTTATTTGATAAATACTGGAATAAAGACACAGAAATCATTCATGTTATCGGTAATGATATTACGCGTTTCCATACCATTTATTGGCCAATTATTTTAATGGCGTTAGATTTACCTTTACCTGATCGTATCTTCGTCCATGGTTTATTAATGATGAAAGATGGAAAAATGTCGAAATCGAAAGGTAACGTAGTAAGTCCTTATCCATTAATTGAAAGATATGGATTAGACGCGGTCCGTTATTATTTAGTAAGAGAAACCATCTTTGGTAGTGATGGTCGCTTTACTCCTGAAGATTTCGTTAATCGTATTAATACCGATTTAGTCAATGACTTTGGTAACCTTTTAAATCGTACGATTGGTATGATGATTAAATATTTTAACGGCCATATTCCAGCTTATCCTGGTGATGTGAATCCTCAAGATAAAGAATTAAGAGCTATGGCGATGTTAACCATTGAACAATATGAAAAAGCTTTTGATGACTTAAAGATTACCGATGCCTTTATTGCGGTGATGAATTTAATTTCTCGCGCAAATAAATACATTGATGAAACAACACCTTGGGCTTTAGCAAAAGATGAAACCAAAGTAGAAGAACTTAAGAGTGTAATGTCGCACTTAGCCAACGTCTTATATATTTCTGGCGTGTTACTTCAACCGGTATTAACCCATGCACCAAAAGAATTATTTAGACAATTAGGTGTGCCAGAAAGCTTACAAAATTATGAAAGCATTCGTACCTTTGGTGTTTTAGGTGATGTGGATGTAACCAAAGGAAATCCATTATTCCCACGCTTAGACGCGAAAGTGGAAGTAGATTTTATCGCATCATTAATGCAAAAGAAATAAAAAATAAGTCCCGCATATACGGGACTTTTTGAGATTTTAGGAGAAAAACATGAAGAAGAAAGTGGAAAAGAATTTAGGAGAATTTGAAGCGATATGCGAAGACTATTCCTATGATGGTAAAGGCGTTACGCACTATCAAGGAAAAGTTGTTTTCGTTAACGGTTTCTTTTTAAACGAAAAAGCCATTATACGATTAACCTATGAAAGAAGCGAGTTCTACATAGGTAAAATCATTAAACTTCTTTCGAAATCTCCTTCTAGAATTGAGCCAAAGTGTAAAGTATGCACTACTTGTGGAGGCTGTTCTTTTCAACAACTAGATTATGCTGCTCAACTTGAATTTAAAACGCATAAAGTAGAAGAAGCTTTCCGTAAAATTGGGAATATGAAAGTAAAAGTTCTCCCATGCTTAGGGATGGAGAATCCTTACTATTACCGTAATAAAATTCAAATGCCGGTAGGTTTAAGTCAAACTGGTAGAATTATTACAGGTTTTTATAAAGAAAAAACTCATGAAATTGTTCCTATTGAAACTTGCTATATTGAAAATGAAAAAGCGGAAGAAGTTTTAAAAACGATTCGTGAATTAATGAAAAAATTTAAAATACTTCCTTATGATGAAGATACCAGAAAAGGTATTATTCGTCATATTTTAATCCGTACATCCAAAGAAAAGAAACAATTAATGGTGGTTCTTGTGACCGCTCAAGATGTATTTGGTGGAAGAGGAGAATTTGTAAAAGCCCTCCATTTAGCGTGCCCATCCATTACGACCATCGTCCAAAACATCAACACACGGGATACGAATGTAATTCTAGGTGAAAAAGAAAGAATCCTTTTTGGTAAAGGCTATATAGAAGACGCTCTTTGTGGTGTGTGGTTTCAAATCTCTTCTAAATCTTTCTATCAAGTTAACCCGGTGCAAACGGAAGTTTTATATCAAACCGCTATTCAATTTGCGGGGCTAAGTAAAAAAGAAATAGTCTTAGACTGTTACTGCGGAATTGGCACGATTGGCTTAATTGCAGCACGCTACGCTAAACAAGTCATAGGCATAGAAATCGTAAAAGAAGCCATTTCTGATGCAAAAAAGAATGCAATTAGAAACAATATTCAAAACGAAACTTTTTATGTAGGTGACGCAAGTGAATGGATTGTAAATTACGCTAAAAATAAAGGTAAAGTAGATGTTTTATTTATGGATCCACCTCGTAAAGGATCAGATGAAAAGTTCTTATCATCCGTGTTGACTCTAAAACCAAGAAAAGTGGTATATGTTTCTTGTGATCCATCTACTTTAGCTAGAGATGTTAAATATTTATCTACACATTATCAAATTGAAAAAGTACAACCTGTTGATATGTTTCCCATGACGTACCATGTGGAAACCATAGTCTTACTTACTCGTAAAATTAACGGAAAATAATATTAAAATATAAATGTATAATGGATTTCTGACATCTAAAAATATTAGAAATCCATTTTTTCTTTGTGAAAACTAGGAAAAATGAAATTTAATTCGTATATAAAAATAGGTTAAGAGTATATTCAATGAGAAAATTAAAATATTCTTGACTAATCTTAAGTCCAAATGGTAAAAGTATTCATTATTCTAACCTTAAATTTTTGATAGAAATCCAAGCAAACATTTGATAATCTTTGATACATTTGTTACACTAATTATTGAAAGTGGTGATACCAATGAATCAAAGCTACAATGAAATTATTGAAAGAATGACAAAACAAGGCGATGGATCTATATCTAGAAAAGACGCAATTGCAAATGGAATACCTCCTGCGACGTTTGCTAGATATGTTCAATGTAACAAATTAATCAAAATTAGACCGGGCGTTTATGCAACAGATGCCACGTTGATAGATGATCTTTTTCAGCTCCAAAAGAGATATCCAAAAATTGTTTACTCTGGGATGACCGCTCTTTATCTTCTAGGCTTAACTGATAGGATACCAGATTTAATTGAGTTTACCATACCAAAAAACTATCGAATTAGAAAAGGAAAAAATGATTTGAGTGCGATTTGTCATATTGAAAACAAAGTTCATCTTTTTCAAAAAGGAAACATTATGGTAAAAACGATGTTTGGAAATAAAGTTTGTTGCTTTTCCAAAGAAAAAATGATTGTTGAGATGATATGGAAAAGAAATGAATACGATTCTGAATTATTTCTTAAGGCTATAAAAACATTTTTAAGGAAAAAAGATAAAGACATGGATTTTCTCTTTGAATATGCAAAAATGAGAAAGATAGAAGAGAAAGTATATCAAGTTTTGGAGGCTATGAATTATGAAAATTAACAAGGATTCGCTTTCTATGAAAGCAAAAAGCATTGCCAAAGAGAAAGGAATAGGTATAAATGTCGTCTACTCAAGATATTTTTTTGACTGCTTTCTAAAGCGACTTTCCTTTTCTCCTTATGCAGAAAAATTTGTACTTAAGGGAGGATTGTTCCTTTCGTCTATGCTTGGTATTGAGAATAGATCTACGATGGATATTGATTTCGTCTTGAGAAAAATACATATGGATCACGACTCCGTTATTGACATCATGAAGGAAATTTGTCAGGAGAGCGCAGATGATAATGTTATTTTTCAATATATGGGTGATTCAGAAATTAAAAAAGACGATATCTATGGTGGGTTTAGTGTTAGTATTGAAGGAAGATTAGAGAATGTTAAACAACGTTTCGACATTGATTTAGCCGCTGCTGATACTGTTTATCCAAAAGACTGTGATTACGAATATCAATGCTTGGTCACAGGAGAAACTATTCATTTAAAAACTTATTCAGTCGAAAGTGTGATAGCTGAAAAAATGCAAACTTTTTTGCTAAAGGGAATTTTAAATAGCAGAACAAAGGATTTATACGATATTTACGTTTTAGAAAGATTTGTAAAGAAAAATGATGAATCATTAAAAGAGGCATTTAGAGAAACTTGCCAAAATCGTAGATTTGAAATTGATAGAGAAAAAGCAATGAAAATCCTAAAATCTATTGAATCAAATGTAACACAGAAAAAAAGATGGGAAACATATGCAAAAAAGATGAGCTTTGCAAGAAATATTTCTTTTGACGAAGTGATTGTTTCCATTAAGCATATACTTGAAGTGATGCTTTAATAAAGTTTTTTAAAAAAAGATTAACAAATAATCTTCCCCTTTATTTTTAAATTATGAGAAATTTTAATAAGCTAATATTTTGAAGATTCTAACATATAAATTATGCGTATAGAGTAGAAGTATGCTTTAGTTGTAAAAAAATGCAAATACAATATAAACATATAATGAATTTAAGGCATCTAAAAATGCTAGGAATCTATTTTTTTCTAAAAAATAAATTTCATATATAGTACTTAAAGTTACATTGAAATACTCCATAAAATCCAATTTAATTGTATTTAGAGAAGCGAATATAATGATGATAAAGAAAGAACTCATGTTTATAGGTATTAGGCAAAACAAAAAGTGATGATAAAAATGAATTAAAATCTTGCTTGATGTTTGAACAAAATAGCGGAAAAGCTGGCTTTTTATGAAAGTTTTTGACATAGATTTTATTATAAACATTCTTAGATTTCTAGAGATGGCTTTTAAAAGTCACCCTGAAATTGTTGCTTTTTGCTAAAAAAGTCGCTCCGAATTTGTTGCATTTTCATTGAAAAGTCGCTCCGAATTTATTAAAAAATTAAATTATGAACATAAAATATTGATTTGAAATTTTTGCTTATAAGATTAAAAACGGCATGATTAAAACAATCTATAATAATACTGTAGACTTCTTTATAGAGCTTTCAGAAAATGAACTATAGAGAAAATTATGAAATACTAGTAATAAGATTTTGTTTATTCTTTAATAATGTGAAGGTATGTTGGAAACATTTTAGTGAAATATTCATTAATATTTTTTTCTTGCGTCACTTTATCAATAATAAGATCGCAGGCAAAATGTACAATTTCTTCCGTGTCTGTTCTAACAGAATCGACATTTTTAAAAATAGGATAGAATTGATGAATATCATCGTATCCAATAATTTTAATTTTCTTTTTCATTCTTTTTTGTTTTAAATAACTGATAAGTTCAATTGCTAACGAATCAGAAAAGCAGAAGACGAAATCGATATCTTCGGAAACGATTTTTTTATAAGCAATTTGAATGAAATCTTTTTGGTATTGATATGGAATGAAACTAAAGGGTTTATTTGATGCATTAACGACTTCAGAAAAGCCTAAAAATCTTCGGAAGCTTGTTTCCGAAATACTATTTGTTAGATAAAGAGCTTTAGTGAACTCATTTTGAACAAAATAATTTCCCACTTGTCTGCCACCATCAATATCATCGGTATAAACACAATCAATATATTCAACGTTAGAATTAATACCAACTAAGCAAAAAGGAATTTCTCTTTTTTTAAAGAAGAGAGCAACATCAGTGGTGGGTTCCACAAAAGAAATAACACCACAATAACGATTGATCATGATATTTTCAATATCATTCATGGTCATAAGGTTCGTGTCAGAATAAATAAGGTTACATTTGTAACCTTTTTCTTTGATGTAGTGAAAAACCTTTTCACAATAAATAGCGAAATAAGGATTATAGAAGTCGTTATATACAAGAGCGACAATTTTAGAATTGTCATTTTTTAAACTACGGGCCACACTATCGGGTACATAACCTAATTCCGTAGCGATTTTTCGCACTCTTTCTTTTGTTGGTTCAGAAATGTCAGGTGAATCTCTTAACGCTCTTGAAACAGCATTAATCGATATACCTGCTCTTAAAGCAATATCTTTTAATGTAATATTCTTTTTTTGTTGCATTTTTCCACCAACTTTACTGAATGTATAAAATATAATTTGCTAATAGAATTACTATTTATTTTTTACATAATATCATAGATGGTAAAATATGTCAATTTTCGCAGAATGATTAAAATACATGCTAAAATGATGTGTACTTTAACGATAAACTTTTTTAAAAAAATGCAATGAAAAATATTTACTTTAACGTTAAAGTATGTTAATATCCAATTAAAGAAAGCGGTTTCTTAATTACCGCGGGAAGGAAAAATTCAATGAAAATAAAGAAATGTTTACTATTATTTCCATTATTACTTTGTACCTGTACAACTTTGGCTGCTTGCAATCATCAGGATGCAAGTACAAGCATGTCAGTAACTACAGAAGCACCAAGTAATATCCAAATCAAAGTTACTTCAACCATCAAAGAAGTATCGGTAGGAAATACCATTACGATTCGTGTACTTGTTTCAGGTACTGCTAAACGTGACGTGGTTTGGTCTAGCTCAAATGAAGCTATTGCCACAGTTGAAGGTGGAAGAGTAACCGGTATTAGTGAAGGAAAAGCGGAGATTAAAATTGCTTTAGCTGCTGATCCTTCCATTTACACTTCAGTAGAAGTTACAGTTATTGCTGCTAATAGACCGACTAGTGTAAAAATTAACGGAGAAGGAAATGGCTTAGGTTGGGTTGGAGAAGACGCTACTCTAAGTGTTACTTTAACTCCTGAAAGCGCCGATCCACGTTTAACCTACAAGTCATCAGATGAAACGGTAGCGACCGTTGATGCAAATGGAAAAATCTCTTTCTTAAAAGCAGGCGAAGTAGAAATTACCGTCACTTCAATTTCGGATTCAACCATTTCTGATAAGAAAACTTATGAAGTGAAAAAAGGAATGTTCTTTACTAACAAAGGTGGATATGCCGATAACATGGACTATTCTCACCAAGCGGATAAAGAAGCTTATATTCAAACCAAAAATACATTAATTGAAGGTGATAACCCAGCCGCTATGGCATGGTTTAATGCATCACCATCCACTAAATATTATGCTGAAGTAACCTTCAACATCTTAGCATCCACTACGGATGCTTGGACGAGAGTGGGTATTGGAAGTGGCTCTAATGATAATGATACAAGAGGCTTCTATTTCTCACCTAAAGAAGGACAAAAGACCGTAATGATGGATTTCCCAAACACCTGGGGTGCTGCGGCCTCTCGTTCAATGATTTGGCAAGTCAATGGTATTCGTGATATGGATCCAACCAATCTTACCATGGGTATTTTAAGAGATGGTAATAATTACTATTACACCATTAATGGCTCTCTTTATTGGTATGAATCCAACAATCGTTTTAACGATATGGGAACTTTACCTGTTGTTTTATCTAAAGATACCTCCTTTACCGCTAGCGAAGCGAAATATGTAAATGATGAGGCAACTTTAAATACCATGCTTCAATCAGCGGATTTAGATAAAAAATTCTTTAATAGTGGTACTTCAACTGGTCAAGTCACGGTAGTGAGCAACACAGAATTCAAATTTAATAACATCTATGCAAACGAAGAAAATTATCGTTTCCGTGATCAATGTGTAAAAACCTATGGCGATAAAGGCATGATTGGCGGTAACTTTACCATCGAATTTGATGTCGAAGGTTATGAAAACTTTGCTGATGATATCAATTCAATGTTAGGTGTGGCTTTAAGAAGATATGACACCGATAGCCCTGTTGTGTGCGATTCCATTATGGTAGACGAACAATCTTTCCATTTTAGAACTTGGAATTATGATTCTCAATTCTCTTATGGCACGATTGCAAATGCCAGTTACAATTCTTCAAAATTTGAATCTTTAACCAAAGATTTAACAACCGTTCATGTGAAAATTGAAAGAACTGTAGGTAGCATTTCATCGACTTTTAAAGTTTATTTAAATGGTACAGAATATACGTTCTTTGACGCAAACAACAATGAAAAAGTATTAAAGATTAACTACACCGGAAAATACTTAATCATGATTGGTGCTAATCACGCAAAAGGTACTGTTAAAAACTTTGATTTTAAAGAAATAGAAAGTAACTAAGGAGAAAAACAATGAAAAAAATTACTTTATTCGGTACGATTTTAGGAACGATTTTAGGTACAGCAGGTCTTTTAACTTCTTGTGGAAATCAACCATCTTCTAGTTCAAACACGACACCTACTACCGTAACCCCAACAACGACAGTGCCACCGACTACTACGGTGACACCAACAACGACGGTAACGCCAACGACAACGGTAGAAACCCCAAAGGTTACAGAAGTAAAAATTACCAATGAAACCACCAAATATTTTGTGGGTGATTCCGTTCAAATTAATACAAAATTAACGACGACTGGAGAAAATGCAGATACAACATTAGTGTATAAGACCAGTAGTGCAACCGTCGCTACGGTTTCTGACACAGGACTTGTTAATTTCTTAAGTGATGGTTCAGTTACCATTACAGCAAGCAGTGCAAGTAATGAAACAGTGAAAGATGAAATTACTTTTGAAGTTTCTAAAAAAGTCCCTACCAAAATTGAAATTAATAAAGATTTCACTTCAGGACGTGTAGGTGATGAATTTGAACTTAGCTATACTGTTACACCAACAGAATGCAAAGAAGATGTTAAAGTTGAAATTAGTGATTCTACTGTTTTAGAAATGAAAGAAAACAAAATTAAACTTTTAAAAGATGGTTCTGCTACCATTAGTGTGGTTTCAAAATTCGATGATAAAGTCAAAGATGAATTAACTATCCAAGTCTTAAAAGCAGCGCCAACTTCTATTACGATTAACAATACAAAAACCTCTTATTATGTTGGTACTTCTTTTGAATTAGACTATACCATTTTACCAAGCACCGCTGATGAAAATGTACAAGTGACTATTGATCCTAGCGATGCCGCTTCCATTGAAGGAAATACCGTTAGTGTATTAAAAGATGGAACCGTAACCATTAAAGTCGCATCTTTAGTTAAAGAAGAAATCTTTGGTACATATTCCTTTACGGCTATTCGTCCAGATTTCTTAATTAATAAAGAAGGATATGCGAAAAATGTTGATTATTCTCATATGAATGATAAAGATGAACCTTATCTTCAAACGAGTGCAGTAAGTGATACCGATAACCCACACGCCTTTGCAATGTTTAATGCAAGTGGTACAAGATATTATGCAGAAGCGAGTGTCTCGATGATCGGAAGTTCTAACGATGGTTGGGCAAGATTTGGTATCGGTTCTGCAACCGATGACGCAGACGGACATGCAAGAGCATTCTTCTTCTCACCAAAAGAAGGACAAAAGACCGTAATGATGGACGTTCCTAATGGTTGGGGTGCAATTACCGCTCAATCCATGATTTGGCAAGCCAATGGTATTAGCACCATGGATCCTTCGGATTTAAAATTAGGCATTTTAAGAGATGGAGATAACTATTACTATTTATTAAATAACAAATTATATTGGTTTGAAATCAGTGATAAATTCCATGATGTGAATACTTATCCAACGATTATTACTAAAGATACACAAATTAATATTACCAACTGGTCTGTTACTTTAGATAACGCTACTATTGATGAAAAACTTAATACAGCTGCTTTTAAACAAATCTTCTTTAATGGAGATACGAGTGGTCGCGTTACCTTTGTGAGTGATTCTGAATTTAGTTTAGCAAAAGGAGACGTTTTCCAAAATGTTGCTGTTAAACCTCTTGGCGATAAAGCATTATTAAAAGGAAACTTCGCCATTGAATTTGATTTAAGTGATGTGGGTTCAGATAATGCAAATGATAATAATAACCGTATCGGTGTAGCCTTACGTCAAGTCGGTATTGAAAGCCCATATGTTGCAGATACCTTCGCGATGACCAATAACGGAGCACAAGCATTCGATTATCGTGTCTTTACATGGAGTAGTGGAGCTCATACTTATTGGGAAACACAAGACAGTGCGACTCGTGCGGATGGCACAACGGTTGAAGGTCATTATAAACTAGTAAGAACGATTACTTCAGAAACCAGTGCTACTTTAGTCTTATATTTCAATGATACAGCCGTTTTAAATATTACGACTTCTTATGTTGGAAATTATCATCCTATTTTTGGAGCAAACTATGCTTCTGGCACATTTAGAAACGTTACATTTTACGGAATAGAATAAGGAGAAAAGTATGTTGAATTTCAAAAGATTAACGCTGTTGAGTTTACTTGCATTTACTACCATTTCTATCAGTGCGTGTGGTAAAATGGAAGAAAATACAACAAGTAATACGACAGAAAATCCTCCAGATATCCAATATACAAATACGACTTACAAAAATTCAATTCAATTCGATATAGGGAAAGGCGAAAAGGGCTTCGGCCCTTGCGCCGACCCTTTTTGCCTTAAAGCGGATGATGGTTACTATTATTTATACTCGACAAACGAAACCGTTTTTAGAGGTGATGATAGTGGATATCGCTTCGATTATGGCCCCATTTGGAGAAGTATTGACTTAGTGAATTGGACTTATGTGGGAAGTGTGTTTGATGGGCAAGAAGATGTCTTAAAATGGGGACAACAATATGCCGGTATTGTGCCTGGTGTATGGGCGCCGAACGTGGTAAAAATTGCCGATCAATATAATTATTATTATACATTAAGTGCCGGCTCTTCTTATAATCCAGGCATTGGTGTTGCCACGGCACCTACTCCTTATGGACCATGGACGCACTATGGAAAAGTTTTCGATAGTGAAGAAATTGGTGTTTATAATTCATCCGATCAAGATGTATTTGTCGACGATGATGGCAGTGTTTGGATGATTTGGGGGAGTGGTGATGGAATTTACGTTGCCGAAATGTCTCCTGATGGCATTGATATGTATGGCGGATTATCTTATGCCAAAGAAAATATGCATAAAATTGCTGGTTGGGGTTGGGTACAAGGCTCCATTGATAACTTTGAAGCCGCGCACATTGTAAAAAAAGATGGTTATTACTATCTCTTCTTATCTCTTGGTGGATGGGATGGAGGTATTGATGCTGGTTATCATGTTGTAGTGGCCAAAAGCCAATCCTTACTTGGTGGGTTTAAAGATTCATTAGGCAATGACATGATGTCATCGGGTGACGGCGATATTGTCGTCACCAATAATCGTGAATTTGCTACAGGCGTCGGACATTGTTCGGTTGTAAAGGATGATATCGGCGATTATTGGATGGTTTATCATGGTTATGATCAAACGAGTTCCAACAAAAATACCAGAACATTATTTATTGATCAACTTTTATGGGATGAAAAAACATCCATGCCTTATGTAAAAGATAAAGTTGCGTCTTCTAATGAACATCTAGGCCCAACTTATATCGTAAAAGAGAAAAAGAAGGAGGAACAGTATTGATGAAAAAATTATTTCGCTTCTTTATTTTTATCTTCACGCTTCTATCATTCGCGGCGTGTGGAAAAAATGAACCTTCCACTTCAGTGACTTCTATTGACATTTATGAAGATGCTGGTGATATCAATAACATGATTACGAATCCCGGTGTCTTTTTAAAACCCAATGGTGAAAAAGAGTTTGTAGGAATAGCCGACCCCTTCTGTTTAAGAGGAGACGACGGATATTATTACTTATATTCCACCCAACTTGATTGCACAAGAGGAGAAAAGGGATATGGTTTTGATCCCGGTCCTATTTTCAAAAGTCGTAATATGCAAACGTGGGAATATTGTGGCTCGGTATTTTTAGATACACCGAACTATCAACAATATATTGGCTGGAATAATGGTGAAGGCGGCGTTTGGGCACCTTCTGTAGCAAAAATCAAAGACCAATATGTTTTCTATTATACCTTAGGAGCAGGTGGCTATTATTCGGACTACACCGGAATTGGAGTAGCAAGTGCCCCAACCCCTTATGGACCATGGACTCATTATGGAAAAATCTTTGACTCCAAAGATATAGGCGTTAAAAATTCCATTGACTGCTATGTCTTTATTGAAGAAGAAACCGTTTATTGCGTATGGGGTAGTGGTGATGGTATTTGGATTATGGAACTCAGCGATGATGGCTTATCGTTAAAAGATGGATTAGAAACACAAAAAGAAAATAAAGTGCAAATTGCTGGCTTTGATTTATATTATAACGATAACTATGAAGCTTCCTTTATTCAAAAGAAAAATGGTTATTACTATTTGTATTTATCGACGGGCGGATGTTGCGCAGGCTTACAATCTGATTATCACGTTGTTGTGGGTCGCTCAGAAACATTATATGGACCTTATGTAGGTCAAAACGGAAGAGCAATTGATGGACCGAATCGTGGCACAATGGTCATTCAACCGCATTTAAAAAGAGGTATGGGACCAGGTCACTGTGCAATTGTACAAGATGATAAAGGTTTAGATTGGATTGTCTATCATGCCTATAATCCAAGTGCTTCAACTACTGGTCAACAAAATACAAGAACGTTATATATTGACCGAATTTATTGGAATGAAAAAGGCTTCCCTATTTGTAAGGAAACCTATCCTAGTTTAGGTGAAATTCCTGGACCTTATATTAATTAAAAAAGGAGAAACAAAAAAATGAAAAAAAGATTTACCAAATGGATGGCATTATCCATCGCGTCTCTATCATTAATTGCTTGTGGCGGAACAACTTCTACAAGTTCTACCAAAAATGAATGGGTGGATGATTCTATTGATGATGTCGCTTATGATGAAAACGGAAATGTTGTTTTTGATAACATTGAATTAAGTATGTGGAGCGTTTGCACCAATCCGGATAGTGTGTATCAAGATCAAATCATCAACCAATTTAACGAGCTTTATAAAGGACAAATCAAAATTAATCCTTATCATGAATCACGTTATTCTATTTATGGCGCTTTAGCGCAATCGGTAACCCAAGATCCTGATAACGCACCCGATATTTTCTATGGTTATGGTGAAAAAATTGCATCCTTAGAAGATAATGACATTTTAGTGCCTATCGATACGTATTTAGAAACCGCAAATATTGGTTTTGATGCCTCTTATTTTGAAACCAATTTAATTTCTGCTTGCTTTGTTGGTGATCGTTTATATGGTCTTCCTATTTCTGTAGACTCTACGATGATTTTCGTTAGAAAAGATATTTTAGAGAAAAACGGAATCAATATGCCAACGAATTATGTTGAGCTTATGGGTGTCTGTGATACCTTAGTAGAAAAAGCAGAACAAGGTGAATTATGGGTAAGAGGAAATAATTCTTCTGCCGTAACGACCGATGATGTTTATAAATGGAGAAAATATGTTCCTGATTTAGAAGGACCTTATTATCCATTCCCTATTTCTTCTGGTGATATGTGGGTCAATGCTTATTTATCTCAAACCGTTGCTTTACAAAACGGTGGAAAATTAGTGAATGATGAAGGTAAACCTGCTTATAATACCGAAGAAGTGGCAAGAGGCTTACAAATTTTAAGAGATTGGTTCTGGCCAACGGAAACCAGTGTCAACCGTCATGCTTTAAGTAAACCAGATTTAAACTATGATGCGGGTATTTCTGAATTCCACTCAGGCGGATCTGCTTTCTATTTAGATGGTGCTTGGAGTGGTTATAAAGATACTGCTTTAATTGATAGTATGTACGCCGCTGATGGTGGAAGTGCAAAAAACATGGCTATCTTAAATTTTGGTAATTTATTTGCTTTAGATAATACGAAACCATACGCTAATGCAATCTTTGGTGATTCTCATACCGCTACAATTGTAAAGACCTGTAAGAGTAGAACCGAAAGAATTGCTGCCGCTATCTTCATCAACTATTTGGCGGAAAACTGTGGTGGCGTTTGGACACAAGCTGGACACCTTCCTGCTTCTTTAATTGTGCAATCTTCCGATGATTTATATTTAAATAACCAATACTATAAAAAATATGTTCAATATTATGGAAGCACAACGCAATATCAAATTCTTCCATCCACTATTTACTATGATGAAATCTATGAATCTTATCAAGTTGCGATTAAACAAGTGATGGCTTCTACTTATAAGAGTAAAACCATTAGTAGTATTCTTGAGACCAATTATCAAGATTGCATGCTTAGAATCTCAGATCGTGAGGACTTGTAGTTATGTTTTCATCCAAGAGAACAACCATCGAGGAATATACCAAACGCGTATCTAAAACGACAAGCTTTTTAAAGAAATATGGATTGGCCATTTTATTTATGGCACCCTACTTAATTTCTTTTATCGTCTTTTTCATGTACCCCTTTATTAAGGGGTGCATTATGTCGTTATATCGATATAATATTGCGAATGTCAATGATATTTCATGGCGAGGATTTTTAAATTATCAAAAGATCCTTTTTGATTCCAATACATCGTATTATAAAGACTTTTGGAATGGTATGAAAAACACGTTGATGGCCACCGCAATTATTGTCCCTCTTTGTATTTTGATTCCTCTTGGATTAGCGTTATTAATTAATGCCAAACCACCAGGATACAAAATCTACCGGGCGATTATTTATTTACCAGGCATTTTTCCTATTACCGCAACTGGCGTTATCTTTTTAAATATGTTTAACAATGAATATGGTTTTATTAATAACCTATTCAAAATCAATGTAAACTGGTTACAAAACCCAACTACTGTATGGATGATCATTATCCTTTTCTGTGTTTGGGGTGGATTAGGCACCAACTTTGTTATCTTTACCGCTGCCTTACAAAATGTGGATAAATCATTATATGAAGCAAGTGCTATTGATGGTTGTAGTAAATTTAGACAACGATTTGATGTTACTTTTCCACAAATTAAAAATCAAATGATTATTTGCTTATTTACCACGGTATGTGGATATATGAATCTTTATGGTCAATGTTACATTTTAGGTTCTTATGTTCAACCCCAAAATTCGGTATATACCGTGATTTATGTCATTCAAAACCAATTAAAAGGTACCAACTTTGCCGTATACGGAATGACTTCCGCTATGGCGATTTGTTTAGGTGTATTTATCGCTCTAATTTCGGTTGCACAAATGTTAATTACTAAAGAAAGAAAAGGAGGGGATAAGTATGCAAAACAATTTAAAACGTTCAAAGCATCTGGGAAAATACGTTAGTTCTGCTGTTTTATTGATTGTTTGTTTATTATTACTTTTTCCACTCATTTGGGGCGTTATCTCTTCGTTTAGAGACGCAAATGATTTACGCTTCTATCCAGGAAGTTTTCTTCCAACAAATTTAAAAGCATGGACGATTCAAAACTATATTGCTATTTTTTCTAGTGAAGAATATCCTGTATTCAACTGGATTATCAATAGTTTCATTGTCGCTCTAGCCACAACGTTTATATATTTAGCGATTGCGTCTTTAGCGGCATATGCCTTTGTATTTATGGATTTAAAATACGCGAATATCCTTTTTGGATTTTTAATTGCCACGATGACCGTGCCAGGCATTGTCAATACCGTACCGCAATTTACGAACATCATCCAAATGGGATTAAATAAAAATCTGTTAGGTTTAATTTTACCGGGATTATGCGGTGTTTATGGCCTTTATTTAATTCGTCAATTCTTCCTAGGTATTCCCAAAGACTTAATTGAAAATGCAAGAATGGATGGCTCAAGTAACTTCCGTATTTTCCGTACTATTGTTTTACCTTTAGGAAAATCAGCGCTTTTAGTACAAGGTTTATTTAGTTTCTTAGGCGCATGGAATGACTTACAATGGGCTGAATTAATCATTGGTAAAGCAGATAAAAAGATGTGGACTTTGGCGGTTGGACTTTCTAAAGTCATTGAAGGAAATCAATCCTACACCAAAGTCGGCATCCAATTAGCGTGTTCTGTCATTTCCATGATTCCGATTTTTATTCTTTATTGTATTATTCAAGATCGTTTAGTGGAAGGCGTATCCATGACAGGTATTAAAAGGTAGTGAGGACAAAATGATGAAAAAAGAAAAAAAGATTACTGTGAAGGAAGCAAGAAAACAATATAAAGAAAATCATAAGATGCTTCGTAATGAAAATATTCAAAGCTTTGTTTCTTTACAAGGAATTAATAAAGTTTATCCCAATAAAGTACAAGCTGTTTTTAACTTCAATCTAGAAATTGATCCTCACGATTTTATTGTTTTAGTAGGACCTTCTGGATGTGGAAAGTCGACCACTTTACGTATGATTGCTGGACTCGAAGAAATCTCTAGTGGCTATCTTTATATCAATCAACAATTAGCGAACTATTTACCGAGTAAAGACCGCGGAATCGCTATGGTTTTCCAATCTTATGCTTTATATCCCCATATGACGGTTTACGAAAATATGAGTTATGGATTAAGAGTAAAAAAAGAATGGTTACCTAAGTTAGATAAAAAGACCAAGCAACCAATTGTAGCCATCAACCATGAAAAAATTGAAGAATTAAAGAAAAAACTTTCTTCTTTAGAAGAAACAAAAGTAGAAGAAAGAAAAGAAATACAATTAGAAATTGAAAAATTAGAAAAGAATCCTGAACACATCTATGTTTTACGAAAATACACGGAAAAGGAAATTAAAGAAAAAGTGTTTAACGCAGCGAATTTCTTAGATTTAGGCGCCTATTTAGACCGTAAACCGAAAGAGTTATCCGGTGGACAAATGCAACGTGTTGCCTTAGGAAGAGCGTTAGTGAGAAATTCAAAACTCTTCTTAATGGATGAACCTTTAAGTAATTTAGATGCGAAATTAAGAGTGTCCATGCGAAGTGAAATTGTTCGTATTCATAAAAATGTTGGAGCCACTACGATTTATGTTACCCATGACCAAACCGAAGCCATGACCATGGCTACGAAAATTGTCGTTATGAACAAAGGATGGATTCAACAAATTGGGTCCCCTAGAGAAATCTATATGAACCCAGAAAATCTCTTCGTCGCAACCTTTATTGGGGCACCAGCGATGAATATCTTTAGTGGAACTTATAATCAAGGTATCATTACTTTAGAAGATGGTACAAAATTGGAGTACGCAAAAAGAATAGAAGATCAACACCAAGAATTTTATAAACAAAAACTAGAATTTTGGAAAACTTTATTAAAAAGAATCCATCATCCAGGTAGTTTAAAAGTGAAAGAGCAAGTGGAGAATCTTCTTTTAAAAATGAAAAACAAAGAACTTAAGGATGCTCAAGAGATTTTAAAAGAAACGTCTTTATTCTCTATCGATGAATTATTGGAAGATGTCGCTATCAAGGTACAAGACGAATTAGATGCATTAGAAGATATCAAAGAAAATAGCCTTTTTGCTAAAGCAAAGATGACGAAAATTCTTAAACGTATTTTAGAAATATTAAGCGATAAAGAAGATAGTGTCATCGATTTAGAATTACAAAAGATTCAATCCTTTAAAGCCTTTACGCAAAATAAGGATAGTGGCACTAAGCCCGTCGAAAGTATTCCAACGACGATGGAAGAAAAAAAGCAAAAAATTCAAGAGATTATTCAAACCTATGAACAATACTTAAAAGGCCCGCATGCAGTGAAAATTGGTATTCGTCCAGAGGATTTAACTTTAGTTAGAGAGTTAGAAAGCTCTTGTATTGACGTGAATACCACGATAGTGGAACTCATTGGTAGTGACTATTATGTGCATTCAGATTTATCATCTACTGATTTAATTGCTAAAGTACCGAACCATTATATCATTCGTTCAGGTGCCCATATTTTACTGAAAGTGAATATGGAAAAATTACATTTATTTGATCCTGTCAGTGGACAAAAAATAACAAGAATAGAGGAAGTGAACTATGTTGATTTACTATAACGAGAAAGAAAGATACTTTCATTTATTTAACCAAAGAATTTCTTATTATTTAGGAATTAATGATTTTAATTATCTTCAACACTTTTATTTTGGCCCCTATTTAGAAAACTTAGATTTACAAAATCTCACTTCTAGAGGAGAGTGGGGATGGCAATATTTAGATAAGGAAACCAATTCTGAAAAAATGGTGCCATGGGCTCATTTTCATTACTACGAAGATTTCTCGATGATGGAACTTCCTACCCATGGTGGTTTTGATAAACGTGGAGCGCCCATCATCATTCATAAACCTGATTTAAATACGAATTATACAAAGTTTACCTATGTATCTCATCAAATTTTAAAAGGAAAACCCGGAATAGAAACCCTTCCTTCTTCTTTTGGAAAAGATGAAGAATGTATGACGTTAGAAATCGTTTTAAAAGATGAATTAAGTGAAGCTTATGTTCATTTATTCTATTCTATATTTGAAGATTTAGATGTCATCACACGCAGTGCTTATATCGAAAATAAAGGAAAAAATTCCTTCCATGTCGTAAAAGCCTATTCCATGACTTTAGATTTACCCGATGACAATTATTATCTCACGCATTTTTATGGGGATTGGTGTAAAGAAAAAAATATATGTCGAAGAAAACTCCATGACGGAAAAGAAAGAATTCAATCAAATTATGGATTTACTTCCCATAATGAAAATCCAGTGTTTTTCTTAGAAAGGCCGGACACCAATGAAAAAGATGGAGAAGCGTATGCATTTTCTTTAATGTATTCTAGTAACTTTGCTTTTGAAGTTGATGTGAGTAAATGGAATTCAACGCGTATTTTATTCGGTATCAATGAAGAAGACTTCTCCTATTGTTTAGATGAAAATGAAAAATTATATTTACCAGAAGTCATTATGGCTTATTCTGATGAAGGAAGAGGCGCGTTATCAAGAACTTTACATGATTTTGTTCGTCAACATATTATTCGTTCTCCTTATGCCTTCATCGACCGTGGTATTTTATTTAATTCTTGGGAAGGCGCGACCATTGATTTTGATACTCAAAAAATCTGTGATTTTATCGAACATTCTAAAATTTTAAATACCGAAGTGTTCGTTTTAGATGATGGATGGTTTGGTGAAAGATATGATGATACTTCTTCTTTAGGAGATTGGACCGTTAATCCTAAAAAGATTGATTTAGAAAAAATCATTGCGACCTGTCACCAAAATCACATGAAGTTTGGTATTTGGTTAGAGCCGGAAATGATTTCTTTTCACTCGAAACTCTATCAAGAACATCCTGAATATGCTTTAGGTTTACCAGGAATTAAGCTATCTTTAGGAAGACATCAACTCGTCTTAGATATGACGAATCAAGAAGCGGTGCAAAATGTTTATACCCAAATTTGTAATTTATTAGATCAATACGCTATCGATTATGTGAAAATTGACTTCAATCGTTGTTTAAGTGAAGTGTATTCCACCACTTTAAATAAAAAGCATCAAGGCGAAGTGTATCATCGTTTTATGGAAGGTGCTTATCGTCTTTATGGTATGCTAGTGGAACGTTATCCGAATATTTTATTTGAACACTGCGCTTCCGGTGGTGGCCGTTTCGATATGGGAATGTTATCGTATTGTCCCCAAATTCAAGCGAGTGACTCTAACGACGCAGTCGAAAGAGTGTTCATTAATTACGCTTCGACCTACGGATATCCATTATCCTCCATCGGTTCTCATGCCTTTAGTGGTGCGTTACTTCCTTATTATGCAAAATGCGCAATCGCACTTTTTGGAACATATGGTTATGAAATGAATCCAGTGAACTTAAATAAAGAAGATATTGAACAAATTAACGAAATTGCAGATCTTTATAAAAAATATCATTTAGATTGTATTCAAAATGGTGATTTATATCGGATGGAATCTCCTTATGAAACCAATCATATGTCCATGATTTGTGTAGCGAAAAATAAAGAAAAAGCCATTGCACTTTTCTTTAATAAAAGAAGAGAAAGCAACTTATCTCGTTTCTTAAAATTCGATGGATTAGACGATGAAACACTTTATCAAAACTCATTAGATGGAAAGATTTATTCAGGTAAACAACTACGTTTAGTAGGCATTAATCTTATCAAATGGCTAGAAGAATTTGAAACTATTGTTATCACCTTCGATAAGGTAGAAAACTGAGAAGGTGAAATTATATGATTAAGAAAGAAGATCTTTATATTCGAGATCCATTTATTTATTTTGAAAACGGAGTCTATTATCTATATTCGGCCTATCAAAAAAAGGATGAGATTTATCCTTCATTTGTTGTTTATAAATCGAAAGATCTAGGAGAATTTACCGAACCCACTATCATTTTTCAAGGAAATTCTCATTTCTGGGGTAATAAAGATTTTTGGGCGCCAGAAATGCATAAATACAAAAATAAGTACTATCTGTTTGCCTCTTGTAAAGCGGACAATTGTTGTAGAGGAACCCAAATCTTTGTTTCTGATCGTCCAGACGGAGAATTTACATGTTTAACCGAACACGCAATTACGCCTAAAAATTGGGAATGTTTAGATGGAACCCTTTGGGTAGAAAATGGAATACCTTATCTTATCTTTTGTCACGAATGGCTTCAAATAGGAAATGGAACGATTTGTTTAATGCAATTATCGGATGATTTAACGCATCCCGTTAGTGAACCGAAAATTCTATTTTCAGCAAAAGACGCTAAATGGCCGATTGCCTTTCAAGGAAAAAATAACTATGTCACCGATGGCCCATTTATCATTCAACAAAAAGATGGTTTAGAAATGATATGGTCGAGCTATTCAAAAACGGGATACGCCATTGGTGTATGCCATAGTAAATCTATCAAAGGGCCTTGGATTCAAGAAGATCAACCGATTTATAGTGAAGATGGAGGTCACGCGATGGTATTTGAAAAGGACGGTCAAAAAATGATGACTTTCCATGCTCCAAATACCTTCGATGGTAATGAGCGTTTAGTGCTTTATCCCTATCATTCTAAGATGGAACCGGTTCATCATTAAAGGAGAAAAAAACAAATGGAAAAAACAAGAAAAAATAATATATTTTCAGTGCTTCTTATGACACTCATGTTATGTGCCTGTTCGAATACACCCGTTTCGACTTCTTCAAGCGTGCCTACCACGAGTGAAACACCAATGGTAAAAGAAGCCAATGTCATTATTTTATGCGGACAATCCAATGCGGAAGGTAATACTTGGAATCGGATGTTAATGCAAAAAGATGAAACTTTATTTAATAAATATTTTGAAGCACATAGTTCTAATACCAAAATCAAATTCCGTTGTAATGCCATGCAACCTACCCATTTAAATGAATCAAAAACCTTTTCTTCTATTCGTTTAGGTATGGGTTATGATTTTGAAAGATTTGGCCCCGAGATTGGTATGAATGAAGTTTTTGAAACGAAGACATTTGAACGCGATTTATTCATCATTAAATACGCAAGTGGAGGAACCACGCTTCAAAGAGATTGGTTATCGACTTCAAGTTCAACCGAAACTTTACCTGTAGGTGTCCTTTATTCCGGTATGGTCGATTATATTCATTCCTGTTTAAGTGAATTAGAAGATCAAAATTATTACCCCTATATAAAAGGTATTTGCTGGATGCAAGGTGAATCCGATGGTGGTTATTACGCGAATCAATATGAAAGTAATGAACTGAATCTTATCAAAGATTTAAGAGAAGAGTTTAGCTATTATGTTGAAGAAGGCGATAACAAAATTAAATTCGTTTCTGGTGGCATTTCCCCATATTGGGAAAATTATTCTATCATCAATCAAGGAAAGAAAAATAACGCTTTGTTAGATGAAGAAAATAATTACTACATTGATACAATTCAAAATCAACTTTCCTATGATAAAGAACCGGATAATGGCATTGATTACTGCCACTACGACTCACTAGCGATGGTGGAATTAGGAAAATTATTCGCTAATGCTTTGCTTTCTTTTGATGTCATTCATTAATTAGAAATTGTATAAAAAGACTTCGATAGAGTGAAAATAATTTTTAACTCTAAAGAGGTCTTTTATTTTTGTTATCCCCACTTAACTTTAGAGTATTTTATGTTTTAGAAATTTTCTTTAAGCAAAATTTAGGGAACAAATGATGATGAATGAAGTGAAAATGTTCCCTAAAAAACATCAGCTATTAGCCACGCAATTCTTCAAGTAATTTACAAAGTAAATTTTTGAGCATATTTGTTGTATTTCTCTTAAAAAGGACAATAATAAAATTGTTCAGAAAAGGAGAATGATGAACTATGTATAACATTCAAAATGTTTATGCTCGAGAAGTATTAGATTCAAGAGGTAATCCTACCGTTGAAGTAGAAGTGACGCTTGATAACGGAATGAAAGAAAGAGCGATTGTTCCAAGTGGTGCTTCTACGGGTGAAAACGAAGCACTTGAACTTCGTGACGGAGATAAGAAAAGATATCAAGGGAAAGGCGTTTTAAAAGCGGTTCATAATGTTAATGAAATTATTGCTCCAAAACTTGTGGGTATGGATGTCACTAAACAAGCCGCAATTGACCAAGTCTTATTAGACCTAGATGGAACACCATTTAAATCGAATTTAGGCGCTAATGCCATGTTAGGTGTTTCTTTAGCTTGTGCTAGATTAGCAGCTAAAGCGCATAACTTACCACTTTATCAATATTTAGGTGGTCCTAATGCTAAAGTGTTACCAACCCCAATGATGAATGTCATTAATGGTGGTGCCCATGCAGATTCTACAGTAGACTTCCAAGAATTCTTTATTATTCCAGCAGGTTTTAAAACTTTTAAAGAAGCGTTAAGAGCAGGAGTTGAAACTTTCCATTGCTTAAAGAGCGTTTTAAAAGAAAAAGGTTATGAAACCGGTGTTGGTGATGAAGGTGGTTTTGCTCCAAGTTGTAAACATGGTAATACTGAACCACTTGAACTCATTATGGAGGCTATTAAAAAAGCAGGCTATGTTCCAGGTAAAGAAATTTTCTTAGGTATGGATGTAGCAGCCAGTGAATTCTATAACAAAGAAACCAAAAAATATGATTTAAAGAAGAGCAAAGAAGGCTCTAAGACCAGTGAAGAAATGATTGCTTGGTTTGAAAAAATGGTGGAAGAATATCCAATTATTACCATTGAAGATGGCTTAGGCGAAGAAGACTGGGAAGGTTGGGAACTTTTAACTGCTAAGTTAGGCGAAAAGATTCAATTAGTCGGCGATGATTTATTCGTTACCAATCGTGACTTCTTAAGAAAAGGAATTACCCACCATGTTGCAAATAGCATTTTAATTAAAGTCAACCAAATTGGTACTTTAACGGAAACATTAGATACCATTCGTATGGCACAAACCAATGGTTATACCACCATGGTCTCTCACCGTAGTGGTGAAACCGAAGACACCACGATTGCTGATTTAAGTGTCGCGGTCAATGCCGGTCAAATCAAAACAGGCTCTGCTTCTAGAACCGATCGTATGGCTAAATACAATCAACTTCTTCGCATTGAAGATGAATTAGGCGAAACCGCTGTATTTGAAGGATTAAAAGCCTTTAAAAAATATCGTTTCTCTAAATAACGGAGAAAAGATTCTGCATAATATAGCTTTCTTTCTGCATAAAAAATAATAAAAAATATGCAGAAAATAAAACACATTGATTTTCTTGATTTAAATTGAATTAGAAGAGGGTGGCTTATAAGTCACCTTTTTCTATATCCAAAAATCTGTCTAGCAAGTGCAGTTGAATGAAATACTTTTTTTCCTTTCAAAAAAATCTTTTGTGGCAATAAATTATTCTACATAAAAATTTTCATTTTTTATGCACAAAGAAATTGCTTTTCTGCATAAAAAAATATAAAATATATGCAGAAAGAGGCGAAATAGATGAGAAAATTTGATTACTCTTTTTTAGAAGTTGGAAATTTACCAGCTAATTTAATTAATATTTTAACTAGTATTTATGCAATGAAAAGTAACAATGATAATAGAAAACAAGAATATCCAAAGGTTTTTACCGAATTAGAAAAAATAGCTATTATTCAATCAGTAAAAGGATCCAATGCAATTGAAGGAATTATCACTACTGACGAAAGAATTCGAGCCATTGTCAATCAAAGCAGTGCGCCATTAAATCATAACGAAGAAGAAATAGCGGGTTATAGAGATGTTCTTAATATGATTCATACTCATTATGATGATTTGAGTATAACTGAAGCAAATCTCTTATCATTTCAAGAAATTTTATTGCAAAGAGCTAAGCCAGGCGTCGCTGGTAAATATAAAACAAGTGACAATGTAATTATGGAAATAAGGCAAGATGGAACACGAAAAGTTCGTTTTTCTCCAATTTCCGCAAGTGAGACGCCAAAAGCAATGGAACAATTAATTTTGGCATACATGGATGCTAGAGATAATCCTAATGTTAATCAATTATTATTGATTCCTTGTGTAGTTCTTGACTTTTTATGCATTCATCCATTTTCAGATGGAAATGGAAGAATGTCTAGATTGTTGACCTTACTCTTGCTATATAAAGCTGGATTTGATGCAGGAAAATATATTTCATTTGAAGAACAAATTAATAAAACCAAAGGATATTATTATGAAGCATTAAAAAAATCATCAGAAGGTTGGCATGATAATCAAAATGATTATGCTTATTTTATTGATAATTTTCTTATGACTTTATTTACTTGTTATAAAGAGTTAGATAAAAGATTTGCTACTTTGAATAGTAAAAAAATAAATAAAACAACTAGAGTTGAAGCAACTATTTTAAATAGTATTCTTCCTATATCCAAAAAAGAAATTAGCGATATTTTACCAGATGTTTCGGTTACAACTATAGAGTTTGTGTTGTCTAAAATGGTAAGAGAGAATAAAATTTCAAAAATAGGCATAGGAAAAAATACAAGATATGTTCGTAAATGATTTTAAATTGTAAGATGAGGGTAGTATTTATGCTATCCTTTTTCTTTTCTCTTTTTTGGTTTTATGTATAATAAAAGTGACGAGGAAAAAACATGGATAAAAAAGAACGTTATGCACATTATCATTATTTTGAAGGATTAAACGCTTGGGAAATTGGCTGTTATCAAAAAGATATTCGTCCTATTGTGGTAAATGATGGACCTTTAGGAGTCAGAAAACCAGTAAAAAATGATTTTAGTGCCCAAGAAACTATATTAGAAACCGTGTGTTTATTATCACCTGCTGCTTTAGCAGCATCTTTTAGTCAAGAGGTTTGTTATGAAAATGGACGTTTATTAGCATTAGATTGCTTAAGTAAAAAAGTCGATGTCCTTTTAGCGCCAGGCATCAACATTAAACGTAGTGCTTTATGCGGTAGAAACTTTGAATATTTTAGTGAAGATCCTTATTTGACGGGTTTTTTAGCGAGTCGATATATTCAAGGATTAGAGGATAATGGTGCAGCAAGCTGCGTAAAACATTATGCTTGTAATAACCAAGAATACTTCCGTTTGACGAATTCAAGTGAAGTATCTTATCGTGCTTTAAATGAAATTTATTTATGGGCTTTTCATTATGTGATTCAACATGCCTCTCCAAGTTTATTAATGACTTCTTATAATCGGGTGAATGGAATATATGTTAATGAATCCGATTATTTAATTCAAAAGAAATTACGAAAAGAATTCGGTTATCAAGGTTTAATTATTAGTGACTGGACCGCGGTCGTAAATAAAGGGAAAACCATTCATACAGGTTTAGATGTGGAAATGCCGATTTCTAAACGAACGATGGAAGAAATTGATGAAGGGTTTCATCATGATTTCTTTTTAGAAGATATTGAAAATAGAGCGGAAGAAATTACAAGAACAGTGTCAAGATTAGCCAAAAAAGAAAAACCTACAATTATCTATGATTTTGATGAAATCCATCAAAAAGCAAGGGAATTAGCGGCAGAATCTTTTGTTTTATTAAAAAATGAAAATAATTATTTACCATTTAACAAAGAAGAAAAAGTATTAGTGTTAGGTTATTTTGCAAGCCATCCTCGCTTTGTGGGTGGAGGAAGCGCTTGGGTAAATACACACCAAAATATTAGCTGTTTACAAGCGCTTTTAAAAGAAAATATTCCTTTTGATTATGTAGAAGCTTATCGAAAGAATGAATATACATTAAATGAAGATGAATTACTAAAATACATTCATCAATATCAGAAAGTTTTAGTGTTCTTAGGACAATATGAAGAAGATGAAAGTGAAGGTTGGGATCGTGGTTCTTTAAAGATGCACAAAGAACAACAACAACTTTTATCATTCTTAAAAGAACATCATATTGCTTATGCTTCTATTGTCGTTACAGGTTCTGTGATTAATATTGATGAATTAAAAAACGATGCTTCAAGTATTTTAATCGGCTATTTAGCAGGTGAAGGCATGTATGAAGCAATAGGAGATGTAATTTACGGAAAAGTGAGTCCAAGTGGACGCTTACCCGAAACCTGGATTCGTTCTTTAGAGGCGAATCCGATTTATAAAGATTTTATCCAAAGACCTATTTATTATTCTTATTATGATGATGATATTTTTGTTGGTTACCGCTACTACGATCAACAAAAAGACAATGAAATTAACTATCACTTTGGTGAAGGTTTATCCTATGCTCATTTTATTTATTCAAACTACAAACTCAGAAAAGAAGAAAAGTCATTCAAAGTTGAACTCACGATTGAAAATACTTCTTCCTTTACGGCTAAAGATGTAATTCAAATTTATGTAGGTAAACGTGATAGCGTTGTTTATCGTCCGCTAAAAGAATTAAAAGCTATTACTAAAGAAGAAATTTTAGGAAATTTCAAAAAAGAAATTACAATTGAAGTTTTCTATCAAGATTTAGCCGTTTATGATGTTGTTTCTGACGAAATGAAAATTGAAGATGGAAAATATCAAATTTATATTGCTAAAAATGTGAAAGAAGTTTTAACCACATTAGAAATTGAAATTCATGGAGAAAAAGTTCAACAAAATAAAAATATTCCCCTTTTAAAAAGAAAAGAAATGCCACAAGAACCGGATATTACAACACCGATTCTAGAGGTAATTCACACCGAAAAATTTCAAAAAATGATACATGAAAAACATCCTGATTTAGATATAGATGAATTCTTTAAAAGCTACTCTTGGATGATGTGTGAACCGATAAAGAACATTACTTTTAATGGAGAGTTAGATATTGATTTTCAACATTTAAAAAAATACTATAGATAAAAAGGAGATTTTTTTATCTATGAAATTATCAAAGAAAAATTCTATCTTATTTGTAGCCCTTTGTAGCGCTATGCTTCTTAGTTGTGGAGAAACAAAACCCACATCAAATTCTACTTCTTTAGAACCGACAACCGTCACTCCAACGACGGAAACACCAACAACCTCATCATATCCTACTGATTATTTTGGGAAGGTGTCCTTTCAAAATGTTTTTGTTTACGATAATGACTTTGACGGCATTAAAGTCCGCCCATTTTTAACAAAGCCAGAAGAAGCCAAAGATGAGGTGTTTGAATACACCATAAAGAATGAAGATATTTGTTACATTGAAGATGACAAGGTGTTCTTCTTAAGGGAAGGCTCGACAACTGTGCAAGCACAAAGCGAACATTTAAAAGGAACATTCACTGTATTTGCTAAATCTTATTTTGACTTTAAATCACAAGGCACTTCAAGAATTGATCGTGCTAAAAAGAATATGAAGGCAGAAGATACCGTGTTTATTGGTGATTCTTTCTTTGAATTTTGGGCCAATAAAACAGGAATAGATGAAAAGTTTAGCGACGCTTTTGCAGGCTATGCAACATTAAATTTGGGCATCAGTGCTACCACAACGCATGACTGGCGTGTGATTAGTCGCAATATTATAGAAGGAACAAATGTTCAACCTAAAAATATTGTTCTCAATATTGGAATTAACAATGTGGACGATGATTTAGAAGGGGGGAAAACTTGTGGCCGGAACGTTCAACTTTTAATAGAAGACTATTTAGAGGCTTACCCAGAAACCAATATTTATTATTTTTCTATCACACGTTGTTCAGGAGGATTTGCTTCTAAATGGGATAGCCACGAAGGAAGTAATACTTATATGAAAGAGTATTGCGAAACCCAAGAAAGAGTCCATTATTTGGATGTCATGGCTTTATATGGTGATAATTATGCGAATTATGAGCAAGATGGCTTGCATCCTAATCAAGCAGGTTACAATTTATTTAAACAATTAATTCTTGAAAATGTCCCAATGGAGTCTCAGAAATAAGAATTGGAAAAAATCGCTACCCACATTATTTTTAATGTTTGCGATACCATAACATTCATATTAAAATGAAAGTGATGAAAGCGATTACAACATTTTTTAGTGTTCTAATCACTGAAATTAAAAGGTAATTTAGAGGAGGATAAACACAATGAAAATGAAATTGCCTATATTGGCTTTGTCTGCAATCTTGCTCGTCGGTTTAGCAAGTTGTGGTCCAAAACCAGCACCTACTACTTCTTCGGTAGAACAAATTACCGTTGATTCAGTTAAAATCTCAGGCTATGATGATTTGACTGTTTTAGGTGGTTCAGAATTAACTTTAAAAGCTGAAGTTACAGCCAGCAAAGAAAAGTTGAAAGTAACTTGGTCTACTTCCGACGAGACTGTTGCGGTTGTTAAAAATGGAAAAGTAAAATTCCAAAAAGTTGCGGAAGACAAAGAAGTTACTATTACCGCCACAAGTACTGACGATAAAACAAAATTCGATAGTGTAAAATTCAAAGTCGTACATACCGCTATTGATATCTTCAATTCTAGAGGAAATCTAGATACTTCTATGTTCTTAACAGATGGATCTATTTCTACGGAAGTTGAAGATGTTGCCATGGTTTATGATGGCGTCTATGGAACCAAATGGTATGTAGAAGCTAACATTATGATGTCTGATTTCCATGAAACCGATGGTTTTCCAAAATTCGGTCTTATGACAGGTACAAGTGATCATGGTTATTGGAACATTGCTGATGAAAAATTTAAAAATGCTTTCTTCTATGTTGATGCTCAAAAGAGCAACTTAGCAAAAGGTTGGACAGCATTTAACTTTGTTACTCAAACCGAATTACTTAACGATTGGAACTGGGGGGGACAAACAGGTTACTTCAACGTTTCAAACGATGATAAAGTTGAGCAAAACAAAGAATTTAGAATGGGCCTTTTAAGAGATGGTATTGATTATTATCTCTTCACAATGAAAGGTGAAGAAATCTACTGCTATAATCACGTTCAATGGATGGGTATTGCCGCTGATGAACCATCCTATGCTTGGGTTGGTGGCTGGGCGACCGCCGTTACCGTTAAAGATTTCAAAGCTCTAACTGGTGATGATGTGGATAAGATGTATGGTGAAGTAACAGAATTAAAACTCTCACTTGATGCAACCACATTATTCTTAAATGAATCTTATACTTTAAGAGTTACAACCAACACATTAAATTACAATAGAAATAAATTAACCTTTACTTCTAGCGATGAAACCGTTGCTACAGTAGACTCTACTGGTAAAGTTACGGCAACTGAAAAACCTGGTAATGCTGTTATTACTGTAAAATATGGTGACATTGAAAAGACCTTTAATGTTGAAGTTACCGATGATGCAAAATTCAAAGTTGTATTAGATGCTAAAATGGATGATTTAATTTGGACTGATACTGTTAAGGAAAATAAATATACTTTAACTTTAAAAGGCACAAATGAACACATTGACTTCTATGGATCTAGAAACTCCAAAGGTGTCTATCTCTTCGCGGATTACTGGGTGAATGCTCAAAAGAGTGGAAACGCTAGTAACGAATGGTGGATGAATGATAACTTTGAAACTAGATTTGTTGATAAGTATGGTATCATCGGTGGTATTAATCCAGATAAAATGGATGGTCAAGGTTGGATTAGTGGAAATAAAACCTCTAATTACACCGGTTTCTATGTTTCTTCACCAGCTGAAGAAAATGGACAATACCATATGGTGTTTGAAGTGTTCTCTTCTTATGAAGACATGAATAGAGGTAGAACTGAAAACTTAGTTACCAAAGACACTGTCATTGGTGTTTCTATGGGTTCTAACCCAGCATCAGAGTGGAAATCTTGTCCATGGTGGGGAAGCACTAAACTTGCTGAAAATCTTAAGATTACTGAGGATGGTCTTTTAGCTAAAGTTGATGAAACTTTAATTTGTCCAACAGAAGATAGCCACGTTTATGGCGCTTGGTATACTGAAAATGCCGCTACATGTACAGTAGATGGTAATAAACGTCGTGATTGTATTTTATGTGGACATTCTGAAACTGAAGTAATTGCCAGCAATGGTAAACACACTATTGATAATAACAACATTACAACAGTGGAAGCTGCTACTTGCTTAAAAGAAGGAAAAGGAACAACCAAATGTACTTCTTGCCATGAAGATGTTGAAGTTACTTTACCAAAAGATTTATCTCACCATGAAGGAAGTTACGCTGATGGTGTCTGGTCTTGCTGTAATAACCGCTTAGAGAAGAAAACAGTGTTTGATTATCCAGCTAAAACTGATTGGCAAACCAACAACTTTATTCTTGGTGTTATGAATGGTAATGCGGATTGGACGATTACCTTAGATGTCGATATGATTCGTACGAATGGTAATAAGGATGCAGCTCGTGGATGGGCTGGTCAAGTTCAAGTTGAAAATGATTCTGGAGAATTTGATAATAATGATACCCATAAATGGGTTTGGAGACAAGACTGGTGGGGATGGGGATATTACAATCCTGCTAACGGAAAAGGCCTCCCAGCAGATCAAGCAAATAAAGATGGAAACTGTGGCGGTTGGACTAATAACTTTGTTAATCAAGAAGAGGGCGGATTCGCAGCTTATAAAGATTCTGTTTTAGATAATTGTCATTTACTTCAAACAATTTCATTCTCACATGAAACGGGAAAAGTTAGCATTGTAACCATTGTTACTGCAAAAGCGGGCGATGAAGCAGGAAATTTTGCAACAGTAACCTATGAAAGCCTTGCTTTCCCAACTGATAAGAAAATGGAAGTTTGCTTTGGCATGTTATTCCAAATGGAAGGAACCCATACAATCAATTCTGTAAAGATTACAGGTAATATAATCGAAGGTCCACATGCCAAAACTGGCGCAGTCGGTTTAGTGGATTAATTATTTCTAAAAATTAATATAAAAGAGAGAGAAATTAAGTCTTTTCTAACTTACTCTCTCTTTTTTTCTAGCAAAATTAGATCATCATCCATATTTTTAATTCAAATTTTTATTAGCACCCTATTTGAAGGTACTCAATTAACTTGAAAGTAGGTTTATTATTAGCATTTCTCTTTTCTTTAAAAAAATTGAAAGGATTGTTTTAGCGTGCTTATAATTAATGCTTTCAAGTAATGCCATCCTTTTCAAATAACAAACTTGAAAATAAAGTGGATTTCTTTTAAAATATATATTGTTAAAATCATGCGAAAGGAGAATCATAATGAATCCTCGATCAACAGGTTTAAAAAGTATTGCTTATGAATTAGGTTTATCGATTAATACAGTTTCTCGTGCTTTAAGAGATTGTGATGATATTAGTGACTTAACCAAAGAAAGAGTACGTCAAAAAGCCTATGAATTAGGCTATATGCCGAACAATGTTTCACAGTTTATTAAACGGGATGGCAAGCGCTTAGTAGCGGTTATTGTCAATAGTTTGAAGAATATGTACTTTTCTATTGTTTGTGAAAAATTAGTTAGTATTTTCTCAGAAGAGAATTATGACTTTACGATTGTTTATGCTTCCAGTAAAAGACTAGAACTTGATGTGTTAAAACAATGTATTTCCCAAAGAATTGATGGCATTATTACGCTTCTAGAACCTGAAGATTCCGTAATTGAAAACGCAAAATTAAATCACATTCCACTCGTCATTATTGGTCGTCAAGTCAACAAAGATTATATTGATGAAATCTATACCGATGATGAATTAGGTGGTAAGTTAGCCGCTAACTACTTAGTGAATTATCATAAATTAGATAAATTTGTTTATATTAAAATGCCAAATGTTGAATGCTCTAGAAGAAGACAAAAAGCTTTCCAACAAACATTGAGCACCTTACTTCCTGATAGTGAATGTTTGATTTTAGATCAAAAACAAATGAATAGCCAAATGATTAATTTAATTAACCAAGGTTATTTAGGCATCTTCTGCTTTAATGATGAATTAGCGTACACGCTTTTAAAGGTATTAAATAAAGAAATTCCTAACGTTAGAAAGGTGTATCCACGTTTACATATTATCGGATTTGACTGTTTATCCACTCGTGTATGTGGCTTAATGGATATTACTTCAATTGACTATGATTATGATGAAATTTGCCATACAGCCTTCACGCTTTTACAAGAAAAATTAAAGAATATGAAACGTGAAAAAAAGGTAGTAAAACTACCTGTTAAATTACATCAAAGAAAGTATTTCTAAAAAAGAGGCTCAAGCCTCTTTTTCTATGTCTGTAATTTGATCTAACGAGCGAAGATTTTTAATAAAGATAATGTAGATCACACTACCACCCATGATAAGAGCACTGACCACCCAAGCGATAGGAGTGGAAAAGCATATGCCTAAATATGATTCATTGCTCATTGGATTAGAAGGATTAATCCATTTTGGAATAAATAAGCAAATAGCAACACGAGCAAGTAATTCCCCTATTCCACTGAGAAAAGGAATGACAGGCTTTTTAATACCTTGTAAGCAAGATCTCGACATCTGGACAATACCTTGCATAATTAAGAAAGGGATTAATATTTTTAAATAAGTGGAACAATAATACATAATTTTGCTTCCCTCTTCACCGGTCAATTCGTTTTTAGGAAGGAAGATATAAGGAACATAAGGAATAATGATAAAACCAATGATGACGATAAGAGCGTAGCAAATAATGTCGATTACAAAGACATCACGAATACCATTCTTGATTCGCTTTTTTTCTTTCGCACCGTAATTTTGTCCAACATAACTTAATAAACTAGATGCCATAACACTTAAAGGAATGGTTAAATAGCCTTCCATTGGAGAATAGCAACTAACAGCTTTTGTGGCTAAGCCACCAAATCCATTGACCTTTTGTGCTTGGATGAAAGATCCTACAAAAAGAATAGACCATTGTAATCCTAAAGGAAGTCCCATCTTTAATAAGTTGCCGATCATTTCCTTCTCAATCTTTAGATTTTCTTTTTTTAAACGTAAGAAAGGATGCTTTTTATAAATATAGAAAAGCGTAATGCCGGTATTAAATAGGTTTGCGCTGAGCGTTGCTAAAGCGACGCCTCTAGTGTCTAAATGGATAGGGCCAGTAAGTAAGAAAGCCATACCAATATTTACTAATGTGGCGCCTAATGAAATAACTAATGGAATAGAAGAGTTACCTATAGCTCTTAAAAAGTTACCTAAAAAGTTAGATAGCATCATAAATACAAAACTACAAAGAATAATTTGATAGTAATTACCTGCTTTGGTTAGGTATCTCTCGTCAATATTTAATAATTTTAATAAGTCTTTATAGAAGATTAAACCAATAATCATAATCACAAGAGCGAGGAGTAAGGAAAGAAAAATGGAATGATAAAAAGACCTTTTCACGCCATCATCATCTTTAGCGCCGTGCTGATTGGAAGCAATAACGGCAAAGCCACTACTACAACCATAAGCAAAGTTAAATAGAATGCTAGAGATAGGAGAAGTGGAGTTAATGGCAGTAACACTATCGCCGCCGACATTCACTTTTAAAACTAAAGCATTAATTAAAGAAAAAGCACTATTAAGAATCGTAGAAATTAAAATTGGAATAGCAAATATTAAGATGACTTTCCATGGTTTGCCCTTAGTTAAATCTATGGGTTTAAAGAAATTTTGAATTGCTTTTAACATAAAGAAAACGTCTAACTCCTTACATGAAATACTATATAGTATTTCTTTTTAAATTTGTATTCATTATAGAGCATTAAAAATAATGTGAAAAGTGTTTGAATCACTAATAAAATTAAGAAAAAGCCTACAATAATGGGCTTTTTTGCCATTTTTCAAAATTTTTAAAGTTAAAATTGCTGTTTGACAACTGAAAGCGATTTCATTAACATGATATTGTATTTAAAAAAAGAAAAGGAGATACGACATGAAAAAGAAAATCTTTAAAAGTTTAGTTGCTTTATTCCTTCTTGGAAGTACACTTAGCGTGGCTTCATGTGGTGGAAAAAGAAACGATCCAACTACTGGAGGAGATCATCCTCAAACAACAACTGCACCAACTTCAAATGAAGAAAAAAGCGTAATTAAAAGTTTGACAGCATTATCAGAAAGTTTTGAAATACGTGTGGGAGATAAAAAGGCAGTAAGTGCTTTTTATGAATTAAAAGGTTATGCTTCATTAAATAACAAGCAAAAACAATGCACATATGTGTCCGATAACCCAGAGGTAGTTTCAATTCCGGACAAATCAAAATACCTTTTTGCATTAAAGAGTGGCTCTGCTAATATTACTGTAACTTCAACTGCAGATACGAAGAAAACCTGCTCTTTCAAAATTACAGTTAAAGATGTTTATTTCAATCACGAAACATCCACTATTTCATCAGACGATGACTTCTCTAAAGAACTTATAGAAGATGGTGGTATTGTGGAAACGAAAGCAATGCAAAGTGGCGATTACTTTGTCAATGGTATTGATTCCACTATTTGGATGACAGAAGTTGAAGTGACTATTAAAGAAGTTTATAAAGATGAAAAATATCCTAAGTTTGGTATTGTTGCTAGTGCAATGGATAATGCCGCTGAAGGATCAGAAAATAGAGTATACTTCTTCTTAGATGCTGCAATTGGCTCAAAAGAAAATTATATTTGGAAGAATTTTGGATTCTGCGAAGTATATAATGGTGGCTCTTGGGCTTGGAATGATGGCGTAGGCAATTCTATTGCTCGTCACGCAGATGCTTGCTATACCTTACCAGAAGGACAATCCATTACATCAACATCAAAATTTGAAGAAGGTTCAACTGCAGCTACAAAATTTAAAATGAAAGTAGCACATGATGGTTATGATTTCCATATGTGGGTTAATGATAACTATGCTGCATCTATGAAGGTTTTACCTTACCTATTCACAGATAAAGATGGTAATGCAGTAAAATCGACTTGTGGTTTCTTCCAATTCCAATCTGATGCTGTATATCAAAATTATTCTGCTACACAAGATGCAGAAACAGTTCGTGCAGCAATTAATAGCATTGAAAATGTAAGATTCCTTGCTGATTCTGATTGGGCAGCTGACTAGTCAAAGAGCTTATGAAGATCAACTTTGAAACAACTCATGAATTATTAAAACGTGCTTCCCCGGCTAAGCCTGGGAAGCGTTTTGTGTCTTTTTGCATTGATTTTGTTATCGTGTTTTTTGTCTCTTATCTTATTTTCTTGGGTGGGTTCCAAATCACCAAGAATAGTGGAAGCTACCATAATGCACAAAACAAAATTCAAGAAGAAGTTAAGTATTATAATGAACTTTTTTCTGACACAAAAGTTGTTGAATTCATTGACGAAGAAAAGAAAATAAGAAAAGATGAGGATGTCCTTGTATTAGAAAATGCTTGTCGTGCAATTTTACATGCTTATAATCATTCATCAGATCCTGACTTTGTTATTCCAGAAGATCAATTGTTAGGTAAAGAAAAAACAGTAAGTAATTATGGAGAGGCTTCTTTAGATAACGATACTATTTCTTATTTTTATACCAATTATGTAGTAAATCATGGAGATATGCAAATCGTGAATTTTCATGGGCAGACACCATTAGAATATTTATATAGTGTTTATAATACTCAGTTTGAATCAAAAGAAATATTCTTACGAAATAATGATGGCGTGAATGTTCCTATGCTAACGAGTGCAGCGGCAAACAAAATGTACCATTACCTATTTGTAGATGAAAATGATGATTTAGGTAATAGCGGAAAAGATGTTTACTTTTCCTTTTATACGGGTTATTCAAATATGTTAAGTAATGCAGAAATCCTTTTAGTCCGTAGTGAACCCTACTATACAACACATTACCTAGAATATCGTGCAGCCTTTAATCAACAAGGGCAACTCGTAAATTATACGCTTTTAAGTAGCATGGTTTGTGGTTATCTTCTTGCTATTTTATTACCAAAACTTCTTTTAAAAGACGAAAGAACTATAGGTCGTTTGGTGATGAAATTAGGTGTGATTGTGCCTGAACGAGAAAGATTACCTTGGTATATTGTATTAATACATTCTATATTAGGAGCAATAGGCTTTATGTCCACTATGCTATTTATGTATCTTCTACCGCCATTCAATGGCATTTATGATTTTATATTTATTCCACTTTTTGCCAATTCTAAAGTTTTAACCATGGCGTTTATTCTAGTTATAATAGCCGCCGTCAGTGTCATAAATTATGTTTCCACATTATTTATGCACTATAAAACAAGTGTTCTTGATTTAATTGGCCATAGTTATGTCGTTGATTTAAAGCATATCGATGAAGGCGATTTTGATGACCAATACGAAGGAAAAACTTATTAACAATTTAAAGAAACCTGTTTTGTATGAAATAGGTTTTTTCTTTTTTAAAACTTAAGTAGAAAGAAAAAAATGTAAAAAAGTTGCATTAATCTTAATGTAAACATTTACTTGAAATCAAAGAGAATTTTTTAGAAAATAAAGGTGTAAGCACTTACAATATAATTGTAAGAAAGGAGAAAAAACAATGAAAAATTCAAAAAGATTATTGACAATGACTCTTTCGGTTTTACTAGCATCGTTAAGCCTTGGTCTAACATCATGCGGTGGATCGGATGATCCGTCTACTCCACCTGGCCCAGATGATTCAATTTTTGAAACAGATTCAATCGTTGATGATGTTACAAAGGACGCAGATGGTTTAGTGGAATTTGAAGAGGAGGTCCAAATTAAAGTTTGGTCCATTATTGGAGACCCAGATCAAGTGAAGTTCCAAGCAATCGTAGACCAATTTAACGAAGACTATTTAGGCGAAATTAAGATTAACTTAGTTTATCAAGGTCACTTCGACTATTACACTGCATTAGACACCACATGGAAGAACGACTTTGATGATGCTTTCCCAGACGTTTGCTTCATGCACAATGAAAAAACTACAGAATATGCAGCAAAAGGATATTTATATCCATTGGATTCATTATATGACAGAGCAGGCGTTCCTATGGACTTTAGCAATGTTTATGAGAACATTGACCGTGTTACTCAATATGAGGACCATCGTTTTGCAGTTCCTGTGGACGCTCATGGATTCTTAACCTATTTACGTCAAGACATTATTAAGAAAAATGGTTTAGGTTTTGAAAATAACACACGCTTTATTCCAAATTCTCGTGCTGAATATCAAAGCTTATTAGAAGGACTTAGAGCCAAAGCAGATGCAGGCGAATTATTAATTCGTAACATTAACCGTGGCCAAAATCATGCTTGGAAAGTTGCTGATAAGAATGCTTTCTTCCCAAGTTTCCATCAATCTACTGACCCAGATGGATTAAGCGCATTATATGCAAATGGTGGCTCTTTAATTAACGGAAGCCAAACAAAAATCGGCTTTGACAAAAACGAAGGCTTTGTAACTTATATTACAGACCAAGTTGAAAGATTTAACAATAGGCTCATCGGTGAAAGTGCATCGAACCAAGAAATGTTTGCATCTGGCAACACCATTATGTTTACAGAAGGACCTTGGTGGGCTTCAAACACCTTTGAAGGCTCTTGGAATAACTCCGAATTAAAGACTGCTAGTGATGCTTCAGGCGTAACTGCAGAAGATGCAGCGGATCCAGTATATAGCAAACCATTCGTTGCTTCTCACCCAAATGGTTGGTGGACATTAGAAGAAAATGCTTCTTTAGAAAATGCAAATAAATGGTATGGTAACGGACATGCCGTTTCTATTACTAGACACGCAAAGAGCATGAAAAAAGTAGCTGCTGCTTTAACCTTTATTAAATACTATACTCAAGGTTTTAATGAACAAAAGAAAATGTACAATTTGACCAACTGGTGCTCCTCTGGACACATTCCAGCTTGGAAAAATGTTTATGAATCTGATGATTATAAAAAGATGGTTGAAAACAATGTTACCTGTAAAGCATTAGGCAACCCAGAAGACATTATTGCTATGGAAGGCATTGTCTATGAAACAACAATCTTTAATGCACTTGCTGACGCGGTTGCTTTAGTACAAACAGCTTATAAGAGCAAAAATGGATGTACAGTTGAAGAAGCAAAAACCATTATTAAAGATGTAGTTGAAGGCGCAGAATCCCTACTCGAAATGATGTAGAAAGAAAAAGGAATTTAAAAATGGAGAAAACTGTCGTTTTAGAAGAATATGCTAAAAGACGGTCAAGAAGAATTGGAGCGTTGAAAAAGTATGGTGTCACCATACTTTTCCTTCTTCCATTCATGTTAGCGTTTATTGTATTCTTCGTTTTACCTTTATTTTATGGAATTTATATTTCCTTGACAAACTTTAATTATTCGGTTCCAGAGAAGGCAACATTCAACGCTTTTAGATGGTATCGCATATTGTTTGTTAGAGGCTATAATAAATTAATATTTGAAGCCTTTTGGCGCTCATTTTTGCATACTTTTGTATTCGCTTTAATCATGGTGCCTATCGCGGTTTTATTACCTTTAGGATTAGCTATTCTTGTTAATTTAAAACCGCCAGGATATAAAGTCTTTAGAGCATTGATTTATATGCCATCTATTGTTCCTTTAACAGCGGCTGGTACAATTTTTACCTTATTCTTTTTACCTAAAACACAAGCGGGCTTATTTGCTCAGATGTTCAATATTGACATACAGTGGTTTGTTGATTCTTGGTTTACTTTTAAAATCGGAAAAACCACATTTGATGTCGCATACGCTTGGATTCCTATTTTCCTCATGTGCTTATGGGGCGGATGGGGTGGTAACTTCATCATTTTAAGCGCAGGTTTACAAAATGTTCCTAAGAATTTATACGAAGCTTGTTCAATTGATGGATGCTCTAAATGGCAAAGAACAAAAAGCGTTACTATTCCAGGAATTAAAGGACAATTAGTCCTTTGCTTATTTACAACTATTATTGGTTACTTAGGTTTATATGGACAGAACTTTGTTTTAACTGCAGGATATCCAAAATTTACGAAACTCGCATCAGTCCCTGGCGGTGGAAAAGTTTCTACAGTCATTTACTTCATTCAGGATATTGTTGCGAATAACCCAAACTTTAAAGAAAAATTCTATGGCTTAGCAGCCGCAGCAAGTATTATTTTTGCTCTCTTTGTAGGTCTTATTTCTGGTATTCAAATGTACTGCACAAGAGAGAAGAAAACTGGCACAAAGATTTCGGAGGCGTATGAAAAATGGACAAAAGCAAGATAACCATCGAACAATACATCGGCTTCGAAAAAAAGAAAGCCATGGGCGAGCACAAGAAAATGAATTGGGGAAAGATTCTTTCTTTCGCTTTCTTAACCATATTTTGCATCATTTGGATATCACCCTTCTTAATTATGTTTTTTGGATCATTAAGAGGATTCCAAGATGCTATGGCATATCCTAAAGAATTATTTAGACCTCATAGTGGCTATACACTAGAGAACTACAAAATCTTATTAACAAATGTATTTCCTGACGGCATTATTCATAACAAAACACAAGATTATCAAATTGGACGTTGGTTTTTGAATACTTGCTTTAGCGCTATTGGGGGAACATTATTATATTTAGTTGTTGCTTCTTTAGCAGCGTACGCATTTGTATTCTTAGATTTCCGTTATCGCAATGTTATCTTTGGCATTTTGATTGCTACCATGGTTATTCCAGGTGCAGCAACTGCAGTTGGTAACCAAAGTATCGTATTTGGAATGAAACTACATAAAGTGGGCGTTCTCGCTTTAATTATTCCAGGTTTAGGTGGCGTTTACGGTATGTATTTAATTAAGACATTCTTTGAAGCCGTACCTAAGGATTTAGTTGAATCCGCTAAAATGGATGGATATAGTAATCTAAAAATCTTTAGAAAGATTGTTCTTCCATTAGGAAAAACAGCTTTATTCGTACAAGGCTTATTTGGCTTTATGGGTGGCTGGAACGACTTAATTTGGCCACAAATGTTATATGGAACAATGGATGGCAAGCGTTGGACTTTACAAGTAGGTATGGCCTATATTATTAACAACTCAAAAAGTGCAAGCTTAGTCGGCACCGCTTTAGCGGGTGGTGTTATCTGTTTGGTTCCAGTATTGATTGTTTATATTATTGCCCAAAACAAAATTATTGAAGGCATGGCGGGCGCGGGTATTAAGCGCTAGGTGAATAAAATGAGAAATGAATATCCAAGGCCTGATTTTGTTCGAGATTCCTTTATCTCTCTTTGTGATACATGGGATTTTGATTTTGACGATCAAAATATAGGTCATAAGCAAAAATGGTTCAATCACCATGAATTTAGCAAGAAAATTGAGGTACCTTTCTCTTTTGAAACTGAATTAAGTGGTATACATGATGTTACATATCATGACCATGTTTGGTATCATAAGCATCTTTCATCGATTGCTTTAAAGAAAGACGAAAGATTAATTCTTCATTTTGAAGGTGTTGACTATTTTTGTGAAGTTTATGTAAATGGATGTTTTGTTAAGTCACATTATGGCTCTAATGGTAGCTTTAAAGTGGATATCACAAAATATCTAAAAAAAGAAAATGATATTGTTGTTTATTGTTTTGATCCATCAAAGGATCGTTCTATCCCTAGAGGTAAACAAGATTGGGAACCTTTAGGACATGCAATTTGGTATACAAGAACAACAGGTATTTATAAACCAGTTTGGTTACAAGTGGTTAATGAAAAACATATCGATGATTTCTACATTCAAACGAAATTAGATAAATATCAAGTTTCTATTGATTTAGAAACCACTACAGATTGCGGCGCTGTTGAATTCATTGTCCGTGATCAAGGCTCAGAGAAAGCATATCGATTTGAATTACAAGGGAAGAAGGCTATTTATACCTTCCATTTACCCAATGACTTTGTCAATGATCGAATTTGGACTTTAGCGAATCCTTTCCTCTTTGGTTTAAAGATTCGTTTATATGATGAAAAAAATGAATTAAAAGATGAAGTTCGCTCTTATTTAGGAATTCGAGAAGTAATAACAAAAGATGGTTATGTACTTTTAAACAATGAGCCCATTTATCAAAAACTTGTATTAAATCAAGGTTATTATCCACGAGGTGTTTTAACGGCACCAACCATTCAAGACATGGAAAATGACATTGATTATATGATGAAAATGGGATTTAATGGATGCCGAATTCATCAAAAAACAGAAGATCCTTATTTCTTATATTTATGCGATAAGAAAGGATTCTTAATTTGGCAAGAATGTGCATCCAATTATGGATTCAATTCCTACAGTCAAAGACGTATGCTCAATGAATGGATCGATATTGTGAAAAATAACTACAATCATCCTTCTATTATTTGTTACACGCCATTAAATGAATCTTGGGGTGTTGAAGGCATTCCTTATGATAAAGAAATTCAAGCCTTTGCAATGTCACTTTATTATTCAATTCATTCATTAGACTCTTCACGTTTAGTGGTTTCAAATGATGGCTGGGAACATTGCAAAACGGATTTAATAACAGTTCATAATTATGGACATGGTGGAAAAGAAGAAAAAGAAAAATATCTTCGCTTTATTAGAGATTTATCTTCAAGAGAAGAGATTACAAAATTTGAAATGATTAATCGCTTCATTATTAATCCAGGTTTCAAAGATGAAGGACAACCCATTATTCTTTCTGAATTTGGCGGAGTGGCCTTCAAAAAAGATACTGGTGGAAAAGCTTGGGGATATACCACAAGCAGCAGTGAAGAAGAATATGAGGCGGATTTAAGAAGAATTTATGCAGCTATTCAAAAATCAAGTTGCTTACAAGGAATCTGCTATACGCAACTAACAGACGTAGAACAAGAGGTCAATGGTTTAATGACTTTTGATCGAAAGTTCAAAATAGATCCATCTATAATTAAAGAGATGAATGATAGTTTAGAAGTTAATGGTTATAAAAAGGAAAGTAGATAAGGAGGAAACAAAATGGAAAAAGAAGAAAAAGTAGGCTATGAGCCAATTGATGGAAGCACAGTTGTTCCAGAAAAAGACGCCAAAAAAATACTTAAAGAGCATGGTAACCTTGTGAGTAATGGCGATGTCGAAGCCTTTGTCACCCTAAAAGATATTAACAAAATTTATCCGAATGGAATCCAAGCAGTTTATGATTTTAATATTGATATTAAAGAACATGATTTTATTGTTTTAGTTGGACCATCTGGATGTGGAAAATCGACAACGTTAAGAATGATTGCGGGCTTAGAAGACATTACAAGTGGTTATCTTTATATTAATAAAATTTTATCCAACTACCTTCCAAGTAAAGACCGTGACATCTCCATGGTTTTCCAAAGCTATGCATTATATCCTCAAATGACAGTATATGATAACATTGCTTTCCCACTTCGTGTGCGTAAATATCGTAAACCAAAAAGAAATGTGACTTTAGTTGCATGGAATGAAGTATTACGTTTGATGGAAAATCCACACGAAATTGCCGCTGCAATCGTTGATGCAAAAGATAAAAACTTAAATTACACGACACGCAGGGGCTATGTAAGCACTCGTTTACATATTTGTGATAAAGCATCGGATATTATTTTAAAATATCCGATTGTTAATGAATCATCTTTTGATACTCTTTTAGAGGGTGGAATTACTCTAAAAGAAAAAATTAAAAACGACGCTCTACAAGCAATCGCTCAAGAAAATGAACGTATGCTTGCGGAAGGCTTTAAATTAGATGATGAATACCGTTATCTTGATGAAAATGGAAATCTTATTTACCAAGAAGAAAGATTAACTAGCGAAGAAATTCGTAATAAAGTATTTGAAGCTGCTCGCATTTTGGATTTAGGACCTTATTTAGATCGTCGTCCTAAGGAATTATCAGGTGGACAAATGCAACGTGTTGCTTTAGGAAGAGCTATCGTTAGAAACGCAAAATTATTCTTAATGGACGAACCTTTAAGTAACTTGGACGCTAAGTTAAGAGTACAAATGCGTAGTGAAATTGTTCGTATTCATGAACAAATTGGTGCAACAACCATTTATGTTACGCACGACCAAACCGAAGCTATGACTATGGCAACCAAAATTGCAGTTATGTCCAAGGGTTGGGTACAACAAATAGGTGAACCACAAGAAATCTATTCTCATCCAAAAAATATTTTCGTTGCCACTTTCATTGGTTCGCCAGCAATGAATATTATTAAAGCTACCTATAAGAAAGGTACATTAGTGTTACCTAATGGATATCAAATCAAATTAGGAAAAGAATTTGTAGAAAAACACGATCGCTTCTATCAAGAAAAACTTGCTGATATGGAAAGAATGCTTTCTTTACCAGATTTCAAGAAAATGCATGCTTTAAAGATTTTAGACGGAGTATTCCACACGAATGACTTCTTTGAAATGGACCATTTTGAAAAAACTATCCGTAAATTATTGGATGATTTAAAACGTGTTCCATCCAATTATACCGATCAAATGAGTGCTCTTTTATTGCCATTCATTACGGATTCAAAAGATGCATTAAAACATGATTTAGAATATGTTAAGAAGATTAATAACATTAAGAAGATGGAAGAAATTCTTGAAGTAACGAAAACGATTGAAGATGAATATGGCATTAATGCATGCAATATTCTAACCGCATATCTAAGTAAAGCTAATCAAGAACTTGCTAGTTACTCAGGAGATAATTCACAAAAAACCTTCTTAGCTTATCAACAAGCAATTCAACAAGCAATTCATTTAACAGAAGAAAATGTTGATAAAGGAGCTGAGCCAATTATTCGTGCATTAACTGCGATTAATGGTGAAAAAGTTCTTTCTAAAAACATTAAAAATGAATGGATGCCTCAAGTTCGCCGCGAACTTTTAACCTTCGAAAAGATTGCTTCAGAGGATATTGGAAAACTTCACAATGCACAAGCATTCTCTGAACAAGAAGAAAAACAAGAAGAAACGCTTTATTATCAAAAGAAAAAGGGTAAAGACAAATCAAAGGGAATTAAAGTCAACCTCAATTCTGTCAATATTGCCTTTATCAACAATCTTTATGATGTTGCGTTAAATCTTTATCATCAATTTGAACAAGCTTTAACGGGTGTTCATCCAGTCAAAATGGGTATTCGTCCAGAGCACATTCATCTTGATGAAGAATACACAAATCCTAAAAAGACCAAGGCTTTCACAGTTGAAACCGGCGTTGTTGAATTAATGGGTAGTGAATTACTCGTTCACACTCCATGGCATGGAATGGATTTAATCGCCAAGATTGCTACGGGAACTCTAGTGAAACCACACACCGAAATTCAATTAACCTTCAATGGTGAAAAAGTGCTTGTTTTTGATATCGGTAGTGGAGATACCATTAAGTAATTATGGAAAAGGGAATTCAATTCTATAAAAATATTATGAACCGAAAAGGAAACGGCGGCGTTAGTAAAGGCGCCGCTGATCCTTTCATTTATAAACATAACGGCTTTTATTATTTGCTTTGTACAAAAGACAAAGGCCTTGTGCTACAAAAATCTTTTGACTTAATTCATTGGGAATATGTTCATGAAGATGGCGTTGTGGCAGAAGATGAATATTTAAAACATGCTTTTGCTCCAGAGCTTACTTATGATAATGGCTATTTCTATATCGTAAGTTCACCTTCAGGAAATGGGCATCGCATTTATCGTTCAACTTCTTTAGAAGGACCATATGAACCTTGGCACGGAAATATTCAAGAGCTTATTGATGGAAGTTTCTTTAAAGATTCAGATGGTGAAAAGTATTTTTTAAGAGCAAGTGAATCAGGAATTACAATCAAACGTTTTAAAGAAAGCAAAGAAAAAACGGATTTCGATTTATTTGATGATTATTATAATTTCGATGAATCATCTATTGGAAACTGGACAGAAGGTCCTTATTTATTAAAACGTTATGGAATTTATTATTTGACTTATACAGGTACACATTTTTTAAGTAATGCTTATCGCGTTGATTACTCAAGTGGAAAAAAATTATGTAAAGATGGCTTAAAGTTTCAGGACACTTTACTAATTTCTACTTTGGATCAATTCTATGGACTAGGACATTCAATGACATTCCTAGGTCCAAATTTAGATAGTTATTATTTGGCTTATCATAATATGATGCCCAATCATAATCGATATTTGAATATTACGCGTTTGATGTTTGATTCATATGGGCAAATGTTATGTAATGGTGTTTCTATTGAGAGAAATATTCAATGGGAACGTCCCTATTTTGAAAAAAGAATTCAAACTTCAAATTATCTTTCATTAGAAAAAATGCCGAATCAAAGATTCTCTAGTGAATATAACTTCTTAGGAAAAGATGTGCGCTTAATTCTTTCCTATGAGAATGAAAATCAATATCAATATCTTCAAATGTTTGAAGATCATATCGATATCATAGCGAAAGATCATGAAAAAGAAACAATTCTTTTTTCTCAAAAACTAAAAAAAATATACAGATTAGATGTATTTCATTCAGTTCGCATTCAATATGCAAAAGAAAGAATTACTATTTATCTAGACGATATGGAAGTCACTTTAAAAAAGAAAATAAAGATTGTAGAAGGTCAAATTGGTTTCTTCAACAATCAACTCAGTGAATCCTATTTAGCTTATTCTTTCCATGCTTATGGTAGCAGTGATCAAGAAGCGATAAAGAAAGAAAATTTCTTCTTAGCAAATACCATAAGAAAGAAAAAACATTATGAAACAAGTTTATTAGTGGATGTTTCTCAAGATTACGATGTATTTCTTTCAAGTGAAAAAGAACAAGAAATTGAATTGCAAATCAATCAACAAAAATATTCTATTTCTTTACATAAAGGAAAGAATTACATCACTACTTTATTTTTGAAAAAAGGAAAGCATAAAATTTCTTTTTCAAACATAAAACCAACAAAAGAAGTTTTATTCATTCGACAACATGATTATCCAGTGGCAATGTTGCATCATGACCGTTTCCTAAAGCACGCGGATATTTTATATCGATATCTACCGATGGAAAATGGCTTTTATTTTGAAAATGATCGCAATGCAATTTTGACAAAGGAAAAATATTTGTACTATGAATTGGAAGCCAAAGTAACTTTAGTTGGAAATCCTACAAAAAATGATAGATTTATTGGCTTAGTGAGCGACGTTTCTCATTATGGAAAAACAAACGAATTCGAAAATGCCTATTCTTTAATGGGCTGGATGTTTGTGTTAAATCAAAATGAGTTTCAAATCATTAACGCAAACTATGATCATAGTAAAGTCGTTTGGAAAAAGAAAAAAAACAAAGAAAATACCTTTGTTTTAAAAATTCGTAAAGAAGAAAAGAAATTACGATTCTATCTCAATGAACAAATGGTTTATGAGACAGAAGATATTTTCCGTCATTTGCCTGGACAACTGGGCATGATGAATAACCACGCAAGTGGAATATTTAGAAATTATCATTTCATCAACTTAGATATTAAGGAGGGCGCAAGATGAAAAAGAGTAAATTATTAATCGGAACTTTAGCTTGTTTAGAAACGTTATTAGTAAGTTGTGGAACTAATCATCCAACAACAGAAGTTCCAACAACTGCACCGACAACAACAGCACCAGTAGAGTATTATAATGAAGTTTATCAAAATCCTGTAGCGGTAACTTATAGTACTGGAAGCGAATATAAAGGCGGAATCGCGGATCCTTCCATTGTTAAAGGCGATGATGGCAACCTTTATGTATTTGCCACGGGTGGTGTTTTATTAAAAAGTGAAGACGGATGTAATTTTGAATTAGTTACACCTAAAATCATTGATATTCCAGGTTGGTGGAAAGATATCTATCCAAATGAATCTGGCGCTGGCTTTGGTATTTGGGCACCTGATGTAATTAAGATTGGAGATACTTGGATTTATTATTATTCCTTAAGTGCTTGGGGAAAATGCTGTGGTGTTGGTTACGCTACTAGTGAAAATATTGATGGGCCATATGAAGATCACGGAAAACTATTTGATTTAGATGAAATCGGAATTCAAAACTGTATTGATCCACAAGTTATTGTTGATGATGACGGAAGAGTCTATATGGCTGTTGGATCCTTTCAAGGTTTATATCTTTTAGAATTAACCGAAGATGGTATGGATTTATATAACGGTATCGAATATCAATATGACAATAAAGTTTTAATCGCAGGACGTCCAGGTGGTTGGGATGGTTCAACTTATGAAGGTAGCTACATTATCAAAGAAGGTGAATATTACTATTACTTTGGTAGTGCAGGAACATGTTGTGAATCTAGCAATTCCACCTATCGAGTTTATGTAGGAAGAAGTAAAAATATTGCAGGTCCTTATGTAGATGCAAGTGGAAAGAAATTAACCGCATCTGGTTCTGGACAAACATATGGAGAATTAGTAGTTTGGGCAGGAACAAGCTCGGATAAAAAGGTTGCTGGCCCTGGTCATAATAGCATCTTAAAAGATGATAAAGGTGACTTATGGATTTACTACCATTCTTTTAGTAAGGATGATAATTTCCGTGACAGACATTTATTTATGGATAAATTACGTTGGGATGACAAGGGATTCCCATATGTCTCCTATATTGATCCAGAAACAGAAAAAGAAGTAAAGTATAAACCTTCTTATGGCATTGAATTGGATGGACCAAGTTTTATTGGTTAAAAGGAGTAGATAATTTTATGAAGAAAAGAAAAATAATGAGTATTGCAGGACTATTACTTTTGCTCGTGAGTTGTGGCCCTACCGATCAACCAGGCACTTCAAAGTCAACATCGACGGTTGAAACTTCAGAAGTAGCTTTAGAAGATCAACAAAAACCAACAAGTACAAATTTGGATTATGAAGATTATAGTATGGGAACAAAGGCAGATTTTGATACTTCAAAATGGTACCGTAACGATTTAAAAGCCATGCCTTTACCTGATCCATCTGTTATTGAAGTTGGTGATAAATACTATGTTTATGGTACGACGGATCGTACCGGTTCAAAAACGCTAGATTGTTATGAAACAGAGGACTTCAATAACTATAAACTATATATGAATATTGAAGACACCCCTGATGACTATTGGGGGCAAAAGATTCTTTTTGCACCAGAAGTGTATTATTATGCTGATCTTTATTGGCTTTATTATAGTGATAATTCAAAAGAAACAGGCTTACGTTATATTAACGTTATGACTTCGGAATCACCGACTGGACCATTTGTTCCTTATAAAGGAAAGAATGCCCATAATCAAATGGTTGATGGTTCTAAAGAACCACTTTTCCGTCACAATGACACCTTAGGATTAAGTGCTTTAGACCAAACCCTATTATTTGATGATGATGGCAGTATTTATATGTATTATTCCATTTATGATACTGGAATTATGCAATACATCGTTGGTGTTGAAATGCTTGACCCAGTGACTCCAAATTGGGATACATATAAAATCTTAATTCGTCCAGGAGAACCAACACCTAAAACAATAAGAAGCAATCTATTAGTTTGGGAAGCTTATTCTGGATTTAAAGTTGCAGAAGGCCCATTTATGTTGAAATCTCCAAATGGCCTATATTATTTAACTTATTCAGTAAACCACTACGACGATCGTTATTATACGGTCTGTTATGCTTATTCTGAAGAACCTTTAGGCGACTATGTGAAACCTTATTGGAAAGATGGAAACTGGACAAATTTATTATTTGGTTATGCTGGTGGTATGGCGCATACAACCGTATTTGATCAATGGGATGGATTTATGTCTGGTACAGGACACCATTGCTTCTTTAAATCAGGCAATCAATATATGATTGGATATCATGCGCATAAAGACCGCCATGGTAAAGTCAATCCAAATGATGGTTTTGCAGGTAGAATGTTCGCCATGGATTATCTTTATTTCGATGAAGATGGTGTTCCATATACAGAAGGACCTACTTATTCTATTCAACCTTTACCATCCAAAATTAGTGGCTATGAGAATATTGCTTTAAATGCTAAAGTGAAATCTACGAATGTTACTCATCCAGAAAGAATTAATGATAATTACATTGTGGAACATTATAACTTAGAGCAAGAACAAGATAGAGAAGTGATACTTTCTGCTGGACGTTCTTATATTGAAATTGATTTTGGTAAAGAATATCATATCGGAGGAATTAGTGTTTATAACTCTGCATTCTACGACTACTATTTAAGCTCGATTGATTTTATAAATTTCTTTGATGGAAATGCTATTTTAGATGCTGATTTCCCATCTAGCTATGTTAAAGATGAACTTGAATTTATCTTCCCTACCAGTGCCTTTGTCTTTGATTTCAATGATATTGTTGCCTCTCGCGTTGTAATTGGATTTAATACAACTTCGGAAGTGCACTTAAATGAAATTAGAGTCTTTGGATATTAATAAGGAGAAAGAATATGAAAACAAATAAAAAAATATTGCTTCTTGCCCTTTCGCTTATGTCTTTGGCTTCTTGCCAAGGAAATGTCAATCCTTCTAACAGTAATACGGGGTCTAAAGTTATTGATCCCGATAAATATATCGAGCAAGACCCTGTATTAGCGCCAGATAGTGATTTTCAATATTTTGATGATATTAACGTTTTTGATAATAAAACGAGATTACCTTCGGCAGCGGGCAGTACGGAAGTTCCTGATCCATTTGTTTATCGTTTTAATGGTATGTATTATTTATATGCCACAACGAATGGCAAATTCATTAAAGGATACAAATCTTCTGACTTGATTGAATGGGAAGTTGTAAATAATGGTGAATTAAAAGAAGGTTATGTCTATTCATATAGTGAAGATTCATCTAATTTAAAGCCAGCAGATGCAACACCTTTTGCCCCTGAAGTTATTTATCGTAATGGAAAATTCTATTTAATTGCTTCTCCAAGCGGAAATGGACACTACGTCTTTGAAAGTGATTCGCCAGAAGGCCCATTTACATGTATTTCCAAAAATATTGGTCTTGCTATTGATGGAAGTTATTTCATTGATAAGGATGAAGAAGTTTATCTTTATGGTTCAGGATTAAAAGTCTATGCCATGGAAGATGATATGAAAACAGTTAAAAAGAATGCCGATAATTCCAATCAAATGATGAAGTTATCAAATTGTACTGTAGGTAACTGGGATGAAGGACCTTATATGCTTTTACGCAATGGTCAATATTATTTTACCTATTGCGGAACACACTATCTTTCTAAAAGTTATCGTGTTGATTATGCCTATTTAAAAGAAGGCTCAGACTTAATGAAGAGCAGTAGTTATAAATCACAAGGAAGCCTTTTGCTTTCTACCGCTGATGACTTCTATGGTTTAGGCCATTCCTGCATGGTTTTAGGGCCAGATATGGATAGCTATTACATTGCCTATCATAACCTTGAAAGTAATGCACAAAGATACTTAAATTTCTCTCGTTTATCATTCAATGGTTCAAGTATGGTGGCCAATGATGTAAAAACGGAAAATGTACTAGGATTAGATGCTTGTGATTTCTCAAACTATGGTACGGATGGATTAACTGAAAATGGTAATTTCTTATTAACAGATTCAGGCTCCAACGAAACCTTTACGGTTGAATTTAATACGGTTGGTGAAGGAAAAATGATTTTCTCTTACATCAACGATAAAAACTATTCCTATATGGAATTTGCGAATAATGAAATTTCAATCTATAAAGTAGTTGATGGTAAAGAAACTAAAAGACATCAAACAACATTACTTCGTGAATACGATACAGATGTTTTACATACATTCCGTTTACAACACCATAAAGGAAAAGTAAATCTTTATTTTGATGGAATTGAAAAAGAAAGTGGTTTAGACCTTTATTTCAAGGGTGGAAAAATCGGCTTTGAAAAGAATCATGGCTTTGAGGAAGTAGGTTATATTGCTTACTCTAATGTAGGTATGGGTTCTAGTGACCAAAAAGCATTCAATAGTTATTCTATCTTAGCTAATGCATATGATGAAAAACTTTCTTATTTAACAAAAGGCTCTGAACTTGAATTAGTAGAAAAAGATGCCGATATGATTCGCCAAAATAGTTATAATTTATTATTAGCTAATGAAGGTGATCGCGCAACTTATAGAGTTTACCAAGAAGGTGGTACATATGCATTAAATATGCGTCTTACCGCTAATAGCATTGGCAAAAAAATAGGCGTCCGTATTGATCGTGGAGATATTAAAGAATATGCGATTACGAGTGATACACCACGTTTAAAAAATGGCGATATCGTTTTGACAATTGATGATATAGAAATCAATGAAGGACAACATTATGTTTCTATTTATGGAACAGGTGATGAAGTACGCTTTAGTGAGATTTACTTTGAAAATGCCTCTTATGATGATGATTTCTCACTCGTCTTTGATTCTAAATTTTCATTGAAGGATTACTATGTTAGAAATGAACTCAATCTTTCTAATAAAGGAATACATTCAGATAATCAAAGATCATGTGGTATTGTGACGAAAACCAATCACTCAAATATTTCTTTAGATGCTGATTTCACATTGAGAAGCATTTCAAACAATGGCTTTGTTTCTATATTATTAAACGTTAAGAATTATGCGAAGAACTATCCTGGTGACGCTGATGGTGGAGATAACAATAACACATTCCAAGGATATCGACTTGAATTCGATGGCTCTTCCTTATATTTACGCTACGTGGATTATAATCATAGTTATTTATTGAAGAGTGCCTCAGTTAGTTACACTATGGGAAAAGCGGCTAATTTAAAATTAGTGCAAGAAGGAAATGTCTATTCTGCCTACTTTAATGACCAATTAGCGTTATCCGTTGTTTCTAATATTGGCAATTTAAATGGTGCGGTTGGTGTGTTGATGGCGTCTTGTGATGCTTATGTGGATATGTTAACTACTACGGCTTTATAGTTCTATAAAAACTTGTTTGTGGGAAGTGCTAATGCCCTTTAGCACTTCCTTTTTTCATTAAAAATAATGAGAAAAGGAAAAGATGAAATATTTTTTTCATGGATTTTAATGATATAATACAAATGAAAAGGAAGAGTAATAGAAATATAATCACATTATATTTCAAAAAGGAAAAAATATGGCGAAAAAAGAAGAAAGACAAAAACCATTAGTCTTTGAAAATTACTATTTCGGTAAATCAGGTATCTGGTTTTTCATGCCTGATAATTATCAGCGATTCAAAGAAAAAAAACGAACGCATGGATTTGGCATGGTTCGTTACGATGAAGGTTCTATCTATGTTGGAGAGCTTATTTTTGATGGAAAAAATTATAATAAAATAGGTATAGGTAGACAAGACTTTGCAAATTCCTTTTTAGGAAATGTAAGCCTTCCTAATCAAAGAATACTTTGCTATATGGGAAATTTTGATTATCGTAAAACCGACTGGATTTATGGAAATGGTGTTATTTATTTAATTGATCAAACAGGGAAACCTACTCATTTTGTAAAAGGGTTTTATGATGGACTAACAAAAGTAGGGCCTTATATTGGCGAATTCGACTATGATAAACTTTTAGAAGGCTATACGAAAGAAATGGAAACCGAATATTGCCCACGAGATAATATTTTTTATCAAGAACTTAAAGCTTACGTTTTCCAATCCGTATTGGAGGCTTTATTTATTGGTGATTCCTATTTTGAATTTTGGCATTATCGCCAATTTACGGATCAACTTTTTGAAGAAACTTATCCTAAAGAAACCCATTTAAATCTTGGATTAGGGGGAACGAAATTCAGTGATTGGATTCAATATGTGCCAAAGATTCAATTAGACAAAGCACCAAAAAGAGTATTTATTCATTTAGGCGTGAATGATACGCATTCCTGTATTTCTAACCAAGAAATATTTAATAACTACAAAAGCGTTGTTCGGCTATTAAAAGGAAAATATCCACTAGCAAAGCTTTATGTATTTACCGCTACAGAATCACCTGCTTTTGAAGCGAAAAAAGTTAAAGTAGCCAGATGGAATGCCTTATTAAAAAAAGAAGCCCCAAAAGACGAGGTAACCATATTAGATATAAACGAGCGATTAAAAAAGAAATATCAAAAAAATGGTACGAATTTCTTCTATGAAGATGGTTTACATTTGAATACAGAGGGTTATAAAGAAATTGTGGAAATGCTAAAGGAGGAAGTAGCATGATAACTTTTAACGAAAAAGCAAGAATTTTTCATTTAACGAATCAAAGCATAAGTTATTATATTTATTTAAACCAAGAGCAAAGATTAGAAAAACTTTATTTTGGGCCTTATTTAAGTGAGATAAGTAATGCAGATGCCATTCGTAAAGCAAATGTGGATAATAATTCCACGCAATTTTATGATGATAAAGATCATCAAGAAAAGACTTTTGCGGATCAATTTAAAAGTAACTACGCTCTTTTAGAGTTATCGAGTCATGGTGTTATTGATAAAAGAGGAGCCCCCATTATTCTTCGTTATAAAGATGGTTCTCGTATTACTGAATTTTTATATGTTGAACATCGTATATATAAAGGTATTCAACCCTTAAAAGATATGCCACATGCTTTTGATCATGATGATGCTGAGACTCTAGAAATTCTTTTAAAAGAAAGAAATCACGAAGTTTATGTAAAATACTTTTTAACGATTTATAAAGATAAAGATATCTTAGTGAAGAATTTTGAAATTATCAATCGTGAAAAAGAAGAAGTACAAATTGAGCGTGCTTTCTCAATGCAATTAGATTTACCGAGTATGGATTATCGCCTCGTTCATTTTAGTGGGCGCTGGGCCAAAGAAAGAGACTATAAAGTCAACGATATTGTTGATGGCGTTCAAGAAGTTACGAGTAATTATGGAAGAAGTTCTCATGAAGAAAATCCTTTCGTATATTTAATGGAAAAAACTGCAACGATGAATCAAGGTGAAGTCATTGGCTTTAACATGATTTATAGCGGTAACTTTAAATGGCGCTCGTTCACCGATTATTTCCATAATTTACATATTACTTATGGTATTAATGATGAAGATTTCTTATGGGTTTTAAATCCGAATGAATCTTTTGTTACTCCACAATGCGTGATTTCTTATTCTTCTTGTGGCGTGGATAAAATGTCACAGAACTTCCACGCTTTTATTAAAGAAAACTTAATTACCTATCCTTATGAAAAGGATTATAAACCTATTTTATTTAATTCATGGGAAGGCTGCTATTTTGATTTCACCACCGATTCCATTGTTTCTTATATTGATGATGCAAAAAAAATCGGTTCTGAACTATTTGTCTTAGATGACGGCTGGTTTGGAAGAAGAGATAACGATTATGATGGCTTAGGCGATTGGTATGTAAACAAAAAGAAAGTAGATTTACATCGCGTTATTGAACATTGCCACAAGCAAAACATGAAATTTGGCATTTGGTTTGAACCAGAAATGGTGAATCCACTTAGTGATTATTATCAAAATAATCCACATTGCATTTTAAGAGAAGATAACAATCCTTTAACCATTGCTAGACATCAATTCCATTTAGATTTTTCTAATCCCAAAGTTGTAGATGATATCTATGAACAAATGGTGAAGATTTTAGATGCTTATGAAATTGATTACATTAAATGGGATTATAATCGTGTGGTTTATGAAACATATTCCTATGCTTATGGTAAAGAAAGACAAGGCGAAATTTATCATCGCTTAGTGTTAGGCTATTATTCCTTACTTTCTCGTTTAATTGAAAGATATCCGCATATTATGTTTGAAGGCTGTGCGTCTGGTGGCGGTCGTTTTGACTTAGGAACTCTATATTATTGCCCACAAATTTGGTGTAGTGATGAATCGAATCCAATTCAACGTATGTTCATTCAATATAACACCTCTTTAGGCTATCCATTATCCACCATGGGAGCGCATGCGAATGCCAATCCAATTACTTCATATCAAACCAAAGCGCAGATTGCTTTATTTGGCACATATGGCTATGAAATGAATCCTAATCGCTTGAGTGAAAAAGAAATAGAAGAATTAAGTGAGGTAGCCAAAATCTATAAAGAATACCATCAATCCGTGATTGAAAATGGTACGCTTTATCATATTTCTTCACCCAATGAAACGAATTTTTTAGGGCTTCAATCCGTAAGCAAAGATCAAAAATCTTCTTTATTCCTATTGATGAATTTGTTAAAAGAAGGAGATCGTTATCGCTTTATTCGTTTACAGGGTTTAGACCCAGAAGCTTATTATTGGAATAGCTATGATCAACAAATTTTTAAAGGCGAATATTATTTAAAAGTCGGTATGAATTTCTCTAAAGATTGGTTTGATGAATTTAGATGCTTACTAATTCAGCTCAAACGTGTAGAAAAATAACATTATTTTTATTGTAACAAATTTATAAAAAAGTAAGATTAAAACTTGTTTTATGTTACTTTTTTTGCTAGAAAAGTAACCGTTTTCAAGCAATCTTACTTTTTTTATTCTTTTTCACCATTTGCAATTTTATTCAATTTCCCGTTAAATAAACTTGTAAAGTTTATCGCTTAAAAAGGAGAAAGAAACTTATGAAAAAAAATACAATATTTGCATTATCGACTCTTCTACTCTTAGCATCTTGTGGCGGAGGAGGAGCATCTAGCTCTTCAACGCCAACAACGATCAATGTACCTCCAGAAGATAATAAAGTACACCTTATTATTCTTACAGGACAAAGCGGAGCAAGAGGTAAAGCCCTTAATTCTCATTTAACTGATGAGCAAAAAGAAGTAAACGATGAAGTCGATATTATTGCGGATGGCTTAACGATGCCAGCGTTAAGTAAAATTCCAGAAACGATTTCCTCGCGTGCTAAAATTGATGAACTAGAGCCTGGATATGGTGATAGTGGAACTGAATTTGGCCCTGAATTAGGTATGGGGGAAACCATGAGAAGTCGTTATTTAAAAGATGGCGAATTAAGAAAGTCGGTTATTGTAAAATATACCGCTTGTGGATCCACATTTACTGATCACTGGTATTCTGAATCATTATTAGCTGATGAAGAATTAAGTTCAAAATTAAATTTAGACCAAGTAAGAACTAACGAAAAAACCCAAAAACAAACAGGACCTTTAACCAATAACTTATATCAATTAATTGACGCAACGATTCAACAATTATCCGACGAAGGTTTTGAGTCCGTTATTGATGGTGCGGTTTTTCTCCATGGTGAACAAGACGCTAAATTTGACGTGAATATGGAAATCTATGAAAAAGCCTTAGAATACTTTATTCAAGATTTACGTAGCTATGTTGAAGATAACACGATGCCATTTGTTATTTCCGAAGCTTTAACGAATAGCGCAAAATACTCTAATCGTCTTAGAGAAATTCAAAAGACCATTGCGGATAGAGTAGATAACACTACCTTTGTTTCTAATGAAGGTCTTTATACCAATACCTTTGAACCATGGCACTTTGGTGCACAAAGCAATATGGAATTAGGCAATCGCTTAGCCGCAGAAGTGATTTCTCATTATGATTATCGTAAAGTGAAAACTTTTGAAGATAAGACGATTACTGTTCCTCAAGGCGTAAAAGTGAGTCTTCCAAAATATATAAAAGCAACATTTGAAAATGATATGGAAGGTATGATTAAAATTGCATATACGAGCGATTATGATGAAACCAAATTAGGTGAACAAACCGTTTCATTTAAAGCTACCACAGTCTATGGTGACTTTAATGGCACCTTAAAAGTTGTCGTTAATAATGAACCTTATGTCGATGGTCATCTTACCGAATATGCTAATATGAAGAAACACACCGTTGAAGGTATTGGCGAAATCTATGTAGCACAAGGTGAAAATGGTTTATATATCGCTGCGAAAGTGGGCGATGATGATCTTTGGACCGATGGCGAAGCCTGGCACTCAGGTGACATGGGCCAAAAAGGACAAAACGATGACTTTAGAATCTTTGTAGCTAGCACAGATGATGCGGAAAATAGAGTCACATTATGCTTAAGCGCTGCTAACTTATTAAGAGTTTATGAACCAGGTACAACTTTAGAAGATAAAGGACTAGAAAAGAAGAATCTTGTTTATCAAAAGATGTTAGAAGATTATAGCTACCGCGTTACCACCAAAGGCTTAACCAATGTTGAGGAAGGCGGAGCTTCTAATGGCTTTGATCTTGAACTTTATATTTCTTATACCGACTTAGGCATTGATCCAGAAGATATGTTCTTATGCTTTGATTACAATAATATAACCAAAACATCAGGAACAAAAACTGCTACAGATCATTACTTCTCTAAAACCAATCAAGCTAATTCTGAATTAGATATTGCAAATTATTTCTCACTCGCAGAATTAATTTAGAAATGAGTTATTTATGAATGTTATAGGTGCAGATCCCTACGTTTTATTTGATGAAAAAAGCGGATACTACTATTGCTATGCAACGAGCAATACGGGAAACAATTTTCAGTTCTATATTTATAAATCAAAAGATTTAATTGAATGGGAACATGTAGGTTACGCTTTAGACACCAACCAAGAAAACAACTGGGGAAAGGATTGGTTTTGGGCACCTGAATGTTATTACAATCCAAATAATCAACACTACTACTTATTCTATAGTGCATTAGTGAAAGATGAGTTAGTTGAAAAATACTTTGAAGAACCTCATTACTTAGAATGTGCAAAAATTGGTGTAGCGGTATCTTCTTCTCCAGAAGGACCCTTCATTAATTTAGCAAATCACCCTATCGAATATTTCCCATATGATAAGGATTATTGTAATGTTGATCGAATTTGCGATAATGTTTTTACTTCAGAGAATCCCAAAGATTTATTGAAGAAAGCGCCCAAGGGAACTTATATTTCTTCCATTGACGTGAACTTATTCTTCGATGAAGATAAAATTTATTTATATTATTCTAGATGTTGCTATCATAACGTTGTTTATGATAAAAAATTAAAGAAGTTTATTGAAGAAAGTAATATTCTTGCCGTGGAACTTGAAACGGATTGGTGGTTTGATAAAGAAGCTAAAATGATGCCAACAATTCGCCCAAGTTATGTTGATTATAACGAAGATCATACGCGCAGATGCGACCGTTTTGTCGAAATCATCAATTATCAAAAAGAACCACAAGATTGGGAGAATGGACATATCGATGATTATGAAACAAAGCATTTAAGAAATCGTCGTTGGTCCGAAGGTAGTACAACGTTTGTAAGAGAATTAAATCACGAGAAGACCTATTGTATTACTTATTCATGTAACTGCTTTGAGAATGCGCTTTATGGCGTAGGAATTGCATTTTCCTCTTCTCCATTAGGTCCATTTAAAAAGTATGATAGAAACCCGATTATCCATCAAAAACAGGAAGAACATCTTTATTCTACCGGTCATGGAACGATTATTCATAAAGGTGATCATATGTATTATTTCTTCCATGGACGTGATGATGTAAAAAAGGCTCGCATTCTCTATGTCGCAGAAATCGTTATTCACTCAAAAGAAAATGTTGAAGTGAAAGAACCGATGAAATGTAAATTAAAATAACTGTTGAAAAGGCGCTCTAAAAAAAGGACGTCTTTTTTCTTTATATAGAGAACCAAAATAAATCGTGATAGAATAAAAAAGAAAGAGAGAGTGACGAAGAATGAAACTACGTTATTTAGGTACCGCGGCTTATGAAGGAATTCCATCTTTGTTTTGCCAATGTGAATTATGTAAAAAAGCCCGTGAATTAGGCGGAAGAAATTTACGTTCTCGTTCCCAAGCTTTGGTGAATGATGATTTATTAATTGATTTTCCACCTGATACGAGTTTACATTACATGAAATATAATTTTGACTGGATGAAAATACAAAACTGTTTAATTACGCATAGTCATTCTGATCATCTTTACGTAGAAGATATGGAACAGGCAAGAACGGATTATTCTCATGATTATCAAATGAGACTCCATTATTATGCCGATCGTTCGGGCTATAAAAAGATGAAAAAAGTATTTGAGCGTTGGTATATGCAGCCCGTAAGTGAAGTGCATCTTCTTTCATTAGGTAAAATTTTTAAAGTGGGTCGTTATGACGTGATGGCGGTTCGTGCGGATCATGCACGTATGACTTCTCCTGTTATTTATGCGATTTCTGATGGTGAAAAGAAAATGTTATACTGCCATGATAGTGGCTTTTTAAGTGAAAAAAGTTTAAAACAACTCCAAAAATTTGGAAAGTTTGATTTACTTTCCTTAGATTGTACAGGCGGTTTACAAAAAGGATGGGTACATAATCATATGTGCTTAGAAACGAATGTTTTGCTTGTAGAAAAATTAAAAGAATTAGGTATGGCGGATGAAAACACCATTTGTATTTCTAACCATTTTTCCCATAACGGGCAATCGACGTATGAAGATTTAGTAGAAGAAGCCTCTAAACATCATTTCCTCATTTCTTATGATGGAATGGAAGTTGAATTTTAATTGAAGTGGAGAAAATGAATGATGATTAAAATATTGTTTGTCTGCCATGGTAATATTTGTCGCTCGGTAGCGGCTGAATATATTTTTAAAGCGATTGTAAAAGAAAAAAATAAAGAATCTTTATTTCAAATTTCTTCTAGAGCTACTACAACGGAAGAAGAGGGAAATGATATTTATCCACCGATGAAAAAGGCATTAACCCGCCAGCATATTCCTTTTTCTTCTCATCATGCGAAACAGATAACGCAAAAAGATTATGATGAATATGACTATATATTTTTGATGGACACTTATAATACACGGACAATTCGCTACGTCATTCCTCAAGATGATAAGCATAAGATAATGTTATTATCCGACTTCGTTCATGCTTCAAAAGAAGTCGATGATCCATGGTATACCGGGTTATTTGATGAAGTCGTCTTACAATTAAAAGATTATTGTTTAAAATGCTTTACCCGTATTTTAAAAGAAAGCGAGAAAATATAATGAAAAAAACATTTTTACCTTTATTTTTACTTTGTTTCATGATGGTTTCTTGTGGCACAAAAACGCCTTCATCAGTAACTTCACTCATTACGACAAGTGAAGTAAGTGAAAAAGAAACTGTGTTAGTCGAAAAAAGTTTTTCTTCTAAGGATGATTCTTTTGAATTCTTTCAAAGTGGATGGATGACAGGGAATTCTAAATTTGGCACGAATAGTATCCGATTAATTGAAGATGAAACTTGTGCATCAGGTTCTGGTATGGTAAGAACGCCAACTTTTGAATCAATAAATCAAGGAGAAGTTACGCTTATTTTTCAACCAACAGGTTTTAATAATATAGAGAACCGAGAAGTATTTATAGATCAAACTTTTTCTTTTGCGGTTGATTTTCTTTTGAAAGAAAATGATGAATATATGGTAAAAGAAACAAAGACCTATGCACATAAAATCACAAAAGAAGATGCAGAACTAGGCTATTTTTCTGATTTAAAGCCATACGCAACTTCTCAAGAAAACGCGAACCAGATGACGTTTACTTTAGATAATCAAGACTTTAACTGCGTAAGAGTGCGTTATCTTTCAAAGCCTTATTATGCAAGTGGAAAACAAGGTATGAACTTAGAAATATTCTATCTTCAAGTCAAAACGAAGATTGCATAAAGAAAAATAAAAAACTTATACTAAAATAGAAAGGAGAAAAATGATGCAGAAATCACATATTTTCCTTTGTATTGATTTGAAATCCTTCTATGCTTCGGTAGAATGTGTAGAAAGAGGATTAAATTCTTTAACCACCGATTTAGTGGTTGCGGATGAAACAAGAGGAAAAGGGGCGCTTTGTTTAGCGGTTTCGAGTAGTTTAAAAAAGAAAGGCGTTAAAAATCGTTGCCGACTTTTTGAAATTCCTCAAGGACTTTCTTATCTTATCGCAAAACCACGAATGAAAAAATATATTGAATATAGTGCGGATATCTATAGTCTGTATTTAAGATATATTGCCAAAGAAGACATTCATGTATACTCCATCGATGAATGTTTTTTAGATATTACTTCTTATCTTCAACTCTATCAAAAAACGCCGATGGAAATGGCAGAATTTTTGATGAATCTCATTTGGAAGGAAAAAGGAATTCGCGCTACCGCGGGAATTGGAACGAATATGTTTTTAGCAAAAGTTGCTTTAGATATTGTCGCTAAAACCTCCATGAACTATATGGGCTATTTAGATGAGGAAATATTTAAAGATACACTTTGGCACTATCAGCCTATTACGGATTTTTGGAATATCGGAAGAGGAATAGCCAAAAGATTATTGAAGTATAATGTTACGGATATGTATGCTTTAGCGCACTTAGATGAAAAAATATTATATAAAGAATTTGGTATTAATGCTTTGTTTTTAATTGACCATGCTTGGGGAAGAGAAAGCTGTACGATTCAAGACATTCATCAATATGTTCGTGAGAATCACTCTTTATCGAGTGGACAAGTATTATTTGAAAATTATCGAACAGAAGATGCTTTTTTAGCGATGAAAGAAATGGTGGAGCTTTTAACCCTTGAACTAGTAAAAAAGCATATGGTTACGAATTCAATTCATCTTTCTATTGGGTATGCGGATGAAAAGATTCCCTACTCTAAAGGTCATCGTAGTTTAGATGGTTTTACTTCCTCTTATCGAAAACTTTTATCTGCTTATAAGAAATTGTTTTATGAGATTGTTTTACAAAATACTTTAATTCGTAAACTTGGTATAAGTTTTGGTCACGTTGTCGATGAGTCTTATAAAACATATGATTTATTTGAAGAAGAAGAGGAGGAAAAAGAACATCGTTCACAACTCGCTATTATAGAGATTAAAGAAAGATTCGGTAAAAATGCGATTTTAAGAGGAATGAACCTTGAAGAAAAAGCGACGACTCCCAAAAGAAATAAATTAATAGGAGGACATAATGGTGAATGAAAGAGCTAAACAATTCTTGCCTTTCCAATCATTAAAAGGTTTAGAAGCAGAATTACGGAAAAGAGAAAAAGTAAAAATAAAAAAGAAAGAGTTATCATCAGATCAAGAAGAAGAGCTTTCTTATCAACTAAATCATCTTCAAAAAGGGATGATTGTTCGAATTATTTATTATCAAAATGAAGCATATTTAAAAAAAGAAGGTATTGTTGTTAAAATCGATAAACAAGAACGTTATTTAGTTATTGTTAAGGAAAAAATTAATTTTAATGACATTTTTAAAATCGAAGAAATTGAATAAATACGAGGGTAGATTTTTCTATATTTTTAGGGAAAGTCTACTTTTTCTTTTTTATATTGTGTTACAATAAGAAAAATTTAAAAAAGATTTTCAATATTCCAACATCATATGAGGAGAAAAACTATGAAAAGAAAAGCAAAAATAAAGGGGAAACTCCTATTTTTCGCGCTTGTTTCTAGTTTACTATTATGTGGAAGTTCTTATACGTATCGTAAAGATCATTCTAAAATAGAACCTAGAAAACAAACTGGACTTAAAGGAGACCCAATTTTAGACGACACAACCATCCAATCTTACTATAGTAGTGTGAATTTAGAATCGACAAGTTCTAGTTTACTCAATGCTTTGCACACTTTAAACTCGAGTAAAAGAACAAAAACCGTTGGCTATAGAAACATGGGAACTTATTATCCAAAAACGGATGGAGACCCAAGTAATTCTAGTAATTTAATTCTTTTTTACTCAGGCTCAAGCGCAAAGTTTAGTGGCAGTTTTAGTGGAAATATCAATCGTGAACACGTATGGCCTAATTCACGTGGCGGCGGAAATGTTGAAGATGATATTCATATGCCTCGACCAACATTGACGACGGAAAATGGTTCTAGAGGAAGCTCGTTTTATGTAGAAGGTAAGAAAACGAATAATAACACGGGCTGGGATCCCGCTATGGAAAGCTTTGGTGTAGAAAAATATCGTGGTATTGCTGCACGTATTATCTTCTATTGCGCGATTGCGGATACGAGTTTAACTTTAATTGATGCAACTACAGATTCTGCTAGTAAGAAAACCATGGGAAAACTATCTGATCTTTTAAAATGGAATTTAGAATATGAGATTGATAGCACAGAAATACAGCGAAATGATGCAGCACAAGATATTCAAGGGAATCGTAATCCTTTTATTGATGACCGCTCGTTAGCGTGTAAGATTTGGGGAAATACCAATACAACAACACAAGCAGTATGTTCAAGTTATACGGAAGAGGCTACGCCAACTTCTTTAACTTTAAAAGCAGGTTCAACATCTATTGGAGAAGGTGGAACAACGGAACTTGAAGTTACTTCTTTACCTTTAGGAAGTTCTAATTCAGCCAAATTTACTTCTAGTAATGAAAGTGTCGCTACCGTATCAAGTAAAGGTGTTGTGACGGCAATATCAGCAGGTGATACAGTGATTACTGCTACTTCAACTTTTGATGAAACGGTTAAAGCAACAATTACCATTCATGTGAAAAAGGTAAACTCTATCAGTGTTTCAGAAACACCTAATAAAACAACTTATGTTGAAGGAGATACTTTTGATTTAAGTGGGTTAACCATTACCGCTCTTTATGATGATGGGACTTCTGAAGTGGTGAATCCTAGCGATTGTTATACTTTAGATGGTGTTACTGGGTTGCAAACTTTATCTATTGGTACAACTTCTGTATATATTTGGTATGGAACCAATTATGTGTTGTATGAAGGAATTGAAGTCACTGAAGCACCTGCAATAGAAAGCTACCGTATTGAATTTCAATCAAATGGCGCTGATGAAAGTTCTGCGCTATCTACGTCATCTATAGCAAACCAAGTAACTAGTGGCTCAGAATATATTGATTCTTTTGCTGATGTAAGCAATGTTTATTCGGGAAAAAATGGCTTGAAACTTTCAAGTAGCAGTAAAAATGGCTCATTTACCATCAATTTATCCTCGTTAGGAAAAGTAAAAGCCAAGACTTTAAAATTAGGTTTAGCGGCCTATAAAAACGATGCTGCTACAATTACCATCAACAATCAAACGATTACTTGTTCTTCAAGTACTTCAGTAACCGAACATGAAGTGAGTTTAGATGGAAGTGAATTAGATGCATTAACTATTTCATCGAGTGGACGTTGCTATTTATCTTATGTTGAAGTCGGTGGAGAAGCGAGTGAAACACCTAGCGTATCATTTACTTCTTTATCAAAAGAGGGAACATTAGCTAAAACAATCTATAAATATGGTGAATCTTTTGATCCAGCAGGATTAACAATTTATGCGAATTATAGTGATGACACGAAAAAAGATGTTACAAGTGAAGTCCAATGGTCTTCCTTATCTTTAAAATCTACTTCAGTTACCGGTTCTTATACCGAAGATAATGTAACGAAAACCATTGAAATTGATGGCCTTTCTGTTATAGATGATACCACGGGCGAAGAGACTTTTGAAATTACGCCACTTCCAACCGAAAAAGGTGAAGAAGCTTGGACGTTAGTAGAAGATGATACGACTTTACAAGTAGGTGACAAACTCGTATTAGCAGAAAACACGCAAGGAAAAGTAGCGTCTTCTTTATCAGGTGCATTTCTTTCTTCCGTTGATGCGACTTTCTCTTCAGACAAAAAAACGATGGACGCTAATGGTGAGGAACTCATATTTACTTTAGGTGGAGAAAGCGGAGCATGGACTCTTTCTAATTCAGATGATGAATTATTAGGTGCAACCGGTAATAAAAAAGTAGCCTTTGGAAATGGAACTACTACTTGGGCAATCAGTATTGATAGTGATGCGAAGGCAACCATTCAAAATGCTACTTCAGGCAATGGGCGTTTTTTATATAACGTGCAAAGTCCACGTTTCACCACATATACTTCCAATACATCAGCAACTATGCTACTTATTCAACTTTATCGCTTTGAAGCGGGGACAACAACGACCTATACAGAAGTTGGTCAATTAATGAAAGATATCCAAGACGCAGACTTCTGTTCAGACTATTCTTTAGCGAATGGTTTCTTAACACGATATCAAAATTTATCCGATGAAGATAAAGCTTTCTTTGAAAGTGCAATTATCTCTACCGATGGAACCACGTATTTAGAACGATTAAATTTCTTTGCAAATAAAGCCAAGCAAAATCAATTAACATCCTACAATTTTGTCAGTAATGAACATCAAGATCTTTACATAATTTTATTCATTGTTGGAATGGGTATGGTATCTATTATCATTTATGCCTACATTCTTAAGAAAAAAAGTTACCAATAAATGAGGAAAAAGTGAGTAAAATTTGAGATTTTACTCATTTCTTTTAGTTAGCATTAATTTTTTGGAGGTCGGAAGAAACCGATAAGTGATGAAAATAAAA